>NHCFR05603__coassemble_214_pt1 | contig 71965 bp, 49 predicted proteins | sample NHCFR05603__metabat2_high_PE_018 | metagenome-assembled genome bin NHCFR05603 | reverse complement strand
GGGCTCCTGCCCGTGACCGCGCCCGAGACACGCAGATGAGACGCCAAGATGCGCTTTTATTCGCCGTTTGACGCCAAAGCGGTGAATGAAAGCCGCACCCCAAAGGTGGTGCGGAACAGAAATGGCGCACGAAGTGCGCAAAGTCGGCAACATATCAAGCAACAATAGGGAAAACAGGCGTCGCCAAGAAGCGAATCTCAATCTTTTTACTCGCGAATAGCAAAATAGTATTGCAAAATCGAAAAAATTTAACCACAGTAGCTTGACAAAGATTACACTAATCTTAAAGCTACATATGAATAATGTATAAAGTGTTGCCGGTAAAGAACCGATTGGATAAACAGACCAATCGGTAAACAGAGCCGCACCCCAAAGGTGGTGCGGAACAGAAAAGAACCGCAGAGAGTGGTGCAAATTCGCCCCGTTCGGGTTGCGAGATATAATAACACGACAATCGCATTAAAAATTGATTTAAGATCGCACAGAGTGTTGTTGTCTTGTCAAATGAGATCGACCGCGGAGAGTGGTGCAAATTCGCTCCGTTCGGATTGAGAGGATATAATAGCACTAAAAATTGATTTAAGACCGTCCATCGGGGATGAGGACAAGCCGACAAAAATGCCGACAGCGTTTTGGCTGTCGGCATATTTGTCGGTGCAAAGCAGTTTTGACGAAGAGATTTTGCGCTGAGACGAGTCGCGTCCCCGCAGGTCAATACCCTCTGCGGTCTTAACAAGGGGCAAGACGAAGTATCGGCGCAAAAGATCTCGTCAAAACCTTGTCCTCATCCCTGATGGTCGGGCATATTCTTATACCCGTTCGGTCTGCGCTTGCGCTTTTTGGGAATCTGCATGCGGCTCATCATATAGTCTATGACGCGCATCGCCTTGCGCACCGCGAGCTCGGATCGGATGGGCAGCATGAGCGGCACATCCTCGTACGCCTTTGTGTCGCCGACGTTGCGCGGGTGATATTTGCCTGCGGCGAGCGCCGGGTCGTCGGGGTCGAGCGCGAGGTAGAGTTTGAGCGTCTTGCCTCCGACAGCCATCTTGGCGAGCAAGGTGCGGCCGCTGCGGTAGCTGTCGCAACGTATGCTGTAACGGCTCTTGACCTTGCGGTAGGAGACGAGGTGCGCCTGCAATTGGTCGTGATAGCTTTGGATGATGGGTCCGAGCTGCTCCAGCCTGACGATGAACGGATCTCTGATGTCGATCGCGCCGACGCCTTGAGCCGAATAGTATTGGACGGGCTGTTGATAGACCGGCTGCTGAACGGGTTCGTCCATCGGGACGGGCTGCTGCTGATAGACCGGTTGCGGTTGAGCCGCGACGACCGGCTGCGGAGCGGGTCTGATGAAGCCGGGCTCTTGAACGGGAGCCGCGGGCGCCTCTTCGGGCAAGTCAAATTCGGAGAGGTCTTCATAGAACTCATCCAGGTCGAATAGTATTTCGAGATCGTCTGTCTTATCCTGTCTCATCTCTTCCTCCCACACGGATAGATTGAGTAATTTTATATTACTACCAACATGGCAGATTTGTCAATCGTTATCGCGCCGATTTTGATTTTTTGCGCGTATGTGCCGATAAAACGCACTTATCGTCACTTGACGTCGGCGAAGAATTCGTCGATATAAGCCTTTATGTCGCGCCTTGTGCCGCGGTAGGGACCGGGCTGTTCCATCTTTGCGGAGACGGTCGCGGTCGCCCAAAGCAGCGCGTCTTTGACGCTCGCGTTTTGGCGTTCGGTGATGTAGGCGGCGAAGGTGGTGTCCCCTCTTCCGCTGCGGCCGCTGAGGTTGCGCGCCCTGATCGGGCAGGCATAGGTGTGCGTGCCGTCAAAGGCGATGACCTCGGTGTTGTGCGTGATGACAACCTCTTTTGCGCCCCACGCGTGCAGCATCTTTGCGGCGACATATCTGTCGGGCTGACCGGTGAGGATCTCCGCCTCAGCGGCGTCCGTCTTGAGATAGTCGATATAGGGCAAAAGTTCCTTCTTTTGCGCCCAATCCTCAAAGTACATCGCGCCCGTCTTCTTATCTGCGTGGCGGAGCAGCGCCTGCACGTCGACCGCGACCTTGCCCTTTTGGGCAAGCGCCTTGATCAACTCGCCGTCGAAGTCTCCGTAGATGAGCCCGGCGAGGTGATAGACCCCGGTCTCCGCTTCGGGAATGTCCTCAATGCGGAATGGGTCGGCTTGCCCCAAGCAGGTGCAGGTGCGCCTCTCTTTGTCGGCGGTGTGATACTTGTTGCGTATGGACGTGCTGACGCGAGAGGGAACGCAATATATGTCCTCTTTGGGGATGACCAGCTCGGACAGCCTGCCCATATCCTGTTGCGCGAGTTTGGTGACCGCCGCGACCTTGTAGCCGCCGGCATACGCAGCCGCGGACGAATAAATCACCGCTCCGCCCACCTCGACGATTTGGTTGTCGAGGTAGTCGATGTTATAGTCGAGCGAGATGTGCCCTATCGTCATTGTGTCGTACTTTTTCATAGCTCAACCTCAATTGCCGTTCACATAGCCGCTGAAATCGATCGAATAGTACAGATATCCGAGCCCGACGTTGTAGACCTCCGGCAGACCGGACTCGAACTTCGAAGAATCGGCTTTGTCGTAATTGCCGATGTAGTCCCAATAGATATAGCTGCTCTCGTAGCTGTTGTCTTGTCCGTCAAGATCCGCCGTGATCCCCGAAACAAAGCGCGTTCCGTTTGACGTGCCGCCGGCATATTCGAACAAATTGCCTACCGTCACCGTGATGCCTTCTTCGGGCAGTACCTGAACCCCTACGTCTTCATTCGTAAGCTTCACGATGGGCGTTGCCGCAATCTGATTCGCAAGCGTTTTGTCCTCTCCTCCGAACAGCCCCGCGATGTCGACGCCGAACCTTTTGAGCATATCCTGCAACACTCTCTGCTCATTCGCGTCAAGCCTGTTGATGACGATCCTCACATCGTTCAAACCTTCCTCGGAGATCGTAATGCCCGCGCTGACGAATAAGTCGTTGGGGACGAAGTGCTGCATGCCTTCGCTGATCGACATCAATTTGCCTTCCGAGTTCTTAACGCCGTTCAGCGCGTCTTTGCCGAGCCTGAGCGTAAAGAGCATATCGCCGCTTCCGCTGATGAGTCCCGTGCTGTCGAAATACTCTTTGATCTCGTCATATCTCTCCGCTTCCGAATATCCGGTTTCCGGTGACGCCGGCGTAGCGCTGCTTCCGGGCAAGATATAGGTCTGATACATGGAGACGGCGTAGTCCTTTGTTATGCCGAGCGCGTCGATGATCTGCTTCATGTTCTCCTCGCTCGCCATCTGCGAACCGATAAACGCGTCCGAAATACGCGTATCCGCGCTAGTGGTCGCGCTGACCTTGAACGGAGCGATAGCCGAGGTATATCCCAGCTTCATGATGTCCTCGCCGTTGGCTTGATTGTAGCCGTCAAGCCCCGCCCACAGCTCCTTGATCGTCGATCTGAACAATACGTCCGAGGGACGATCTTCGGATATCGTGCCGTCCTCTTCTTCCCAGATTACGGCTGTCGCAAGCTCGAAGACATTGCTCAGCACCACATGACCGCCTTCGTTGTTGACGTCTTCGCCGTCGATATCCAAATCGATTGTGCCTTCCGAAGTCAGCGAAGAGAACGCGTCGTCAATCTCTGTTTTGATCTTTTCGGCGATGGATTCTTGAGTCATCTCTTTGTTGTCGGACAATCTCGCGATGAAGAACATTGTCTTCTTCATCAAATCGTCTTCGATTCCGTTGAGATTGTACGTAGTAGCCAATTCCTTCGCTTCATCCGCGCCCGTATTCGTGACCTCCTCGGTGATTGTGACGATTACGGACATCTTTTCGGGGAACAGCGGCGCATACTTTTTTGCGTTCTCGCTTGCATCGGCATTGACATCTCCGGTGACCTCGAAGACAATGCGGTCCTTGCCTCCGACGTTCTCGATCGTACTGCTTGTGATGACGGTTTCGGTCAAAATGGAGATGTCCTTCATGTCGAGTTTGCCCGAGCCCTTAATCAATGCGGCGATATCTTTCGCGTCAAATTGCGGATTGAGCTGCTCGAGCCGAGTTTCATCTTGCACCATATACGTCAAGCCTTCTTCCGAGCCGCTGACCCTCAACTTGGTAAGGTCGTCTTTGAGCGTCTTGAGCTCCCCGAGAAGAGGCTGCGCTTCCGTGCTTTCCAAGTTAACATAATACTTTTCGCTCAATTCCTCTGTCACGCCCGTAATATCGGTGCCGAGGCCTTCGCCGTCGCCTGCCGCCTCGTATCCGTACATTGCTTTGAGAATGGTATAGAGCTCTTTGTCGTCGATTGCATACTCCTTTTCGAATTCGTCTTGGGAGATGCCTTGCTGCGCCTCATAATTGCTGTAACCGAAGGTCTCGTTTGCAGAGATGACCTGGAAGATGTTGGGGAACAGCACGTTGTCCTTTGTAAACTCGAGGGTGCCGCCCAATCTCACGCCCAGCTCGTCGAACGCCGAAGCGATCGTGTCGCCGACCATCTCGCAGATCTCGTCGTAATTGTCGATGACGATCACTCCGTTTTCGGTCTCCATTTCGAGGTTGACGCCGAACAGCGCGAGCAGATTGAAAATGGTCTCGAAGTCCGCCGCCGATTGTCCGTCGCCGTATTCCTCGTCGACGTCGTTGATTGTAATCGTAACATCACTCGCGCCGTCAAGGGAGTAGTTGACGTTGAGATAGATTGCCTTCGGCAGCAGCTGTGTGACGAGGTCCGCCATCGGGTCGGACTCGCCTTCTTCCTCACCTCCGAGCGACTCTTCGACCAGCGCAAGCAAATCCGCCTTGATTGTCAACGTGATTGCGCCCTCCTGCGTGCCGTTGTCGAGATATGCCGCCTTGAGCACCTTTGCCGGCATACCGGCAATGCCTCCTTCCGTCTGCGTGCCGAGATAGCCGTTGATCAATCCCGGGATTGCGTTGTAGTCGGCGCTCGGCTTGAAGGCGTCAGGGTCAACATAGTCGCCGCTGTCTTTCCAATTCTCGTTCTTGATAGTGATTTGAGCGATCATCTCTTCGCTCATCAAATTCTCAATGCTTTCGAACAACGTGTCCGCTTTGAGCACGCGCTCACCGTCTTTGATGTTGTTGAAATAGTATTTGTTCGTCAGCGTCGTCTCTATGATATTGCCGTTTGCGTCCTTGCCGTCAATGAATTTGTCGAGGTTGGCGGCGAGCGTCACGTCGCTGTAGGCGTCGCCTTCGTCCACGTCGGGATACTCTTCCGCCATGCGGTCGTACGGCACTTGGACGTCGCGCATGATTGCAAGGAATTGCCCTTGGCTGATGTTGTCCGCGCCCAAGATGGACAGCATGAACTCAATCGGCTTGGTTTGGAAGACGCCGTTGCTGTCCTCGGTGTTGGTGAAGTTGAGCATGATCGTCTCGTTGAGCGAGGCGATGGTGTTCGCGACGATGCCGCCCGCGATCTGCGGTATCGACATCGACACGCCGTTCTCTTCGGGATCGAGAACGCCGTTGAGGTTGACGTCGACGTCGGACATCTGCAGATATTGTCCTCGGAAGAGCTTGTCGATCAGCTCCTGCTTGCCCTCGTCTTCGACGTTGTTATAGGTGACATAAGCCGCCCTGTCGGTGTCGTTGGGATAGACCGCGACGGTCAGATAGAGCATCTTGGGCAAAATCTTTTTCAGCACCGAGATGATTGTGCCGCTCATGCCGTCCAGAGTGCCGGCGAGGTCGGGCTTGCTCTCGGCGATCTGCGGGCGGAGGATGTTGTCGTACGCGTTGCGCGCAATACCTTCGATGTTGTCGCCGATGTTGACCGAAACGGTGGCAAGCACGCGCGTATCGTCTTGACGCGCGACGCTCTCGACGCCGTCGATGACGACTTGCTCGACCTTGATGAGGTTGGGGAAGTCGATCGCATATTGCTGACTGATCTCGGCGAGCTGATCGATCTCGAAAGCGGTCTGCATTGCCTCGTTGAGCACCGCGGCAAGCTCCTTGTCTCCGATTTCGAGCACCTCTTTTTCGAGATCCTCGTTTGTCTGTTTGTCAAGTCTGTCAAAGTCAAACTCCAGCCTTTCGAGCAGTGCATTGAGCGGATCGCTGCCGGTGTCCGGATTTTCGGCGTTGACATCGTCGCCGACGCGGCTCTCTTCGCCCTCTCCTTCGGACGGCATCACCGCGTTGACGATGTCCGCGATCGTGATGTCGCAGTCCGCGGACAGATACATCCCCTCTTTGAACGAAGCGTAAAAGCTGTCGAGATCAGCCTCGGGGTCGTACGGATTGGTGACGACCTTGTCGGGATCGACCTCGTACATCTCGGACGCGAGCGAGAACGCCTCGGGCAGGCTGAGGTTGACATAGGGATATGCATAGTTGTCCCACGCCCACAGCGCGCTGCCGCAGCCGACGCACGCGATGACGACCAAGAGCAGCATCACGCACACAAGCAGTCCGACGCCGGGGCCGTGATATCTGTGCACTCTGCGCTGAGGATCCACCTTTTTGCCGTAGCGAATCTCTTGTTGCTTGGGCGGTAGGTTGTAACCTACGGTGTTCTCGAGGCCGCCCTTACCGGCGACGACGCGCTCGGACTCATAGTCCAACAGCAGGTCGTTTTCGGGACCCGCCTTGGAGACGCGCTTGGGATCGAACTTGGTGTCGATGTTGTTCAAATCGGTTTTCTTGCTCATAGATAAACCTTCTCCAAATACATTCTGCGACTATTATATCATAGCGCGCACGCGTTTGTAAATATTTATAACCACAATTTTGAAGACATTTTGGCGGCAGATTTTTCCCGGGCGGCAGATCTCCCGTTTTGCCGTTGACTATCTCGCCGCAAAGGGCTATAATGAAGATATGAAAACCTCGACCGCCAAAGACGAATTTCGCAGCGAAAGACTTCGCCTTACGTTGCTCTTTCTCGCGACCGCCGTCATCGCCGTCGCGCTCTCCGTCTTTCTCGTCTTTTGGCAGGCTTACGGTGACAACATGTTCAAACTTCTCGGCTCCAAGCAGGCAAAGGCGGACGCCTATGCGGCAAGTGACGACCCAAAGGGCGGCGTCGTCTTTTTCGGCGACTCGCTGACCGAGTTCTGCGACCTCGATGAATTTTACCCCGACCTAAACGCGATCAACCGCGGCATCGCCGGCGACACGACAAGCGGCATGCTTGAGCGCGTCCGCTCCAACGTCGCCAAGCTCGACCCGTCCGTCGTCGTGTTTTTGGGCGGCGCAAACGACCTTCACCACGACGCCACTCCCGAACAAATAACTCAAAACATATCGCAAATTTTGTCCATCCTCACCGAGGAGACCACCGCAAAGATCATCGTCCAATCCCTCTATCCGCTCAACCCGAACACCTTCCCTCAATATATGAATTTCGTCTCCGATCGCACCAACGAAGACGTGCTCGCCGTCAACGCCGCACTGCCCGACATCTGCGCCGAATACGGCGCGACCTTTGTCGACGTCCACTCCCTCTTGGTCGACCAAGACGGGCTCCTTCGAGCCGACCTCACCCCCGACGGACTCCACGTCAACGGCAAAGCCTACAGGATCATAGCGGCAAAGATCACCGAAGTTTTGTCGCTTTGAATGTCTCCGCACAAAACCGCATTATGCCGCCCTTTCCGCAGTCAAGTACAGTAACCTCTGCGGTATTAGCGAGGGGCTGGACGAAGTATGCGCGCAAAAGATCCGCTCAAAACCGCTTTTTCTTGACCGCTTGCGCGGTCAAGCACTTGAGCGCACAGAATAGTGCAGATTTGCGCCGGCGCAGGTTGCGAGGCGGCGACCCAGTGTACTAAAACATATACAGTCTGTTTTCTATAATAATTTAAGTCTACTTGTTAATTGATTATTCCTTGTCTGCCTGTCATTGAACCAAGCCCAAATTAGACCGCGCAACGGGCAAGCACTTGAGCGCACAGAATAGTGCAGATTTGCGCCGGCGCAGGTTGCGAGAGGGAAGGGAGCGTACTTATAGGTACGTGACCGACCCTGAGACGTTCTGCGCGGCGCAAAGGTGTGCTGTTATGTGCGCTCAAGAAAAAGAAAGGGAGGTACAAGACATCTACGTCTAGCACCTCCCTTCCTTTATATGATAAGGGGGAAAATTATGAGCTCTTGTTGATTACGGTTGCATTATACCACTTGCTTTGAAATCTGTCAACTGTTTTTTGCAAATTTTTTAAAAATTTTTTCGACGCCCGAAAAGCCGTCTTTTTGCGACAAAACGGCTTTTCGCGACAATGTCATTTGCTTTGGCTTAATTCGTTGACAAATTCCTCGATTCTGTCCATCGCCTTTTTGAGGTCGGACAGCGAGTATGCGTAGCTTATGCGGACGAAGTCTTTGCCGCTCTCCCCGAACGCTCCGCCGGGGACGACGGCGACTTTTTTGCTCTCAATCAATTTCTCTGCGAACTGCTCTCCGTCCATGCCCGTCGAGCGCACGCACGGGAAGACGTAGAACGCGCCTCTCGGCTCGAAGCAGGTCAAGCCCATCTTGTTGAGTCTGTCGACGAGGAAGCGGCGGCGCACGTTGTACTCCTCTCTCATCTCCTCGACCGCGGAGAAGTTGTCCTCAAACGCCGATTTGAGCATTTGCAGACCGGCGTATTGCGCGCTTGTCGGGGCGCACATGATGATGTATTGGTGGATCTTGAGCATCTGCTTTTCCACCTCGCGCGGCGCGCAGACAAAGCCCAATCTCCAGCCGGTCATCGCGAACGCCTTGCTGAACCCGTTGATGACGACGGTGCGCTCGCGCATGCCTTCGAGCGTGGCGATGCTGACGTGTTTGCCGCCGTAGGTGAGTTCGGCATAGATCTCGTCGGACAGCACAAAGAGGTCGTGCTTTTTGACGATGTCGGCGATCGCTTTGAGCTGCGGTCCGGTCATGATTGCGCCGGTGGGGTTGTTGGGATATGGCAGAATGAGCACCTTTGTCCTCGGAGTGATTGCCTCTTCGAGCGCGCTCGGGGTAAGAGCAAACGAATCCTCCGCCCTGCACTTTGCGCTGACCGCCTTTCCTCCGCACAGCTCGACGCTGGGCGCATACGAGACATACGACGGATCGGGGACGACGACCTCGTCGCCCTCGCCGACAAACGTGCGCAGCATCAAATAGATGGGCTCGCTTGCGCCGACGGTGACAAAGATTTCGTCTTTGGGGTCGTATTTGAGGTCGAAGCGCACGGACATATACCGCGCAATCTCCTCGCGCAGTTTGATGAGTCCGCTGTTGGCGGTATAGTGGGTGAAGCCGCTGCGAATGCTGCGGATTGCCGCCTCGCGCGCCGTCCACGGGGTGTCGAAGTCGGGCTCGCCGACGCCGAGAGACACGACGTCCTTATATATGGACGCGGCGTCGAAAAATTTCCTTATCCCGGACGGCTTGATGTGTTTGACCGTATCGGTGAAGTACTTGTCGTAGTTCATATCAGTTCTTCTCTCTTCTCTTTCTCGCGATCCAAGATGACGCCCTCGTTCTTATATTTTTTGAGGATGAAGTGGGTCGAAGTGGAAGTGACGTCCTTGAGGACGGACAGCTTTTCGGACACAAAGCGCGCGACCTCGCGCAGGTTGCGGCCCTCGACGATGAGGGCGAGGTCGTAGCTGCCGCTCATGAGATAGAGGTCTTTGACCTCTTCGTTGCGGCATATGCTGCGCGCGATGGAATCGAACCCGGCGCTCATCATCGGGGTGACGTTGACCTCAATCAGCGCGACTACCGCGTCCTCATCCGCCTTTTCGATGTCTGTGAGCACGGTATAGCCGGAGATGACGCCCTCATTCTCCATAGCGGTGATACGCCCCTGTACCTCCGCCTCGGTCATGCCGGAAGCGGCGGCGATCTGCGCCGCGGTGAAGCGGCTGTCCTGTTTTAAGATCTTGAGAATGGTCTCGTTTTGCTTGTCCATATTTCCTCCTCAATCGCTCATTTCGAGGTAGTCCTCGTAGGTGGTGAGCTTGTCGAATGTCTTTGTGCCGTCAATCTCTATGATACGGTTTGCGGTGGTCTGCATCAATTCTTGGTCATGCGACGAGAACAGCAGACAGCCCTTGTAGTTGATCAGTCCCTTGTTGAGCGCGGTGATCGCCTCGAGGTCGAGGTGGTTGGTCGGCTCGTCCATGATGAGGACATTGCCGGCGGTGAGCATCGCGCGCGCCATCATGCAGCGTACCTTTTCGCCGCCGCTGAGCACGCTCGCGCTCTTTTTGACCTCGTCTCCCGAGAAGAGCATCCTGCCGAGCCAGCTGCGAAGATAAGTCTCGTCGTGCTCTTTGGACCATTGGTCAATCCACTTCACGAGGTCGAGTTTGCAGCCGTCGAAGAAGCTGTCGAAGTTTTGCGGCAGATAGCCCGTCGTGACAGTCTTGCCCCAGACAATCTTGCCCGAATCGGGCTTTTCGACGCCGGCGAGGATGTCGAACAACATGGACACCTCGACCGACCTCTCGCCGATGAACGCGATCTTTTCGCCCTTTTGAACGGTGAAGCTGACGTCGTGGAAGAACCCCTTTTTGGTCAAGCCCTCGACGTTCAGCACCTCTTTGCCCAGCTCTTGCGCGAACTCAAAGTTGATGTACGGATACTTGCGCATCGACGGTTTGATGTCCTCGAGCGTGAGCTTTTCCAACTCCTTTTTGCGCGAAGTCGCCTGTCTCGACTTGGACGCGTTGGCGGCAAATCGCGCAATGAAGTCTTGCAGCTCCTTTGCCCTCGCCTCCGCCTTTTTGTTGGCTTCGCGCGCCTGCTTTTGCAGCAATTGGTTGGTCTCGTACCAGAAGTCGTAGTTGCCGACGTACATATTGATTTTGCCGTAGTCGACGTCGCAGATATGCGTGCACACCTTGTTGAGGAAGTGACGGTTGTGCGACACGATGATCAGCGTGTTCTTGAAGTCGAGCAAAAACTTTTCCAGCCACATGACGCTCTTTGCGTCGAGGTTGTTGGTCGGCTCGTCGAGTATGAGGATGTCGGGGTTGCCGAACAGCGCCTGCGCGAGCAAAATTTTGACCTTTTGCTTGGCGTCGAGTTCCTTCATCAGCTTGTCGTGATACTCCTCGCCGAATTTGAGTTCGTTGAGCAGCGACGCCGCCTCGCTCTCCGCCTCCCAGCCGCCGAGCTCGGCAAACTCGTTTTCGAGTTCGCCCGCGCGCACTCCGTCCTCGTCCGAGAAGTCGGGCTTTGCGTAGAGGGCGTCCTTTTCGTCCCAGATGTCCATCAACTTCTTGTGCCCGAGCAGCACGGTGCGCATGACGGTGCAGTCGTCGAAGTCGTTTTGGTTTTGGTGCAGCACGCTTATGCGCTGCCCCTTGCCGACGGACACATGTCCGCGCGTCGGTTCTATCTCGCCCGAGAGCACCTTGAGAAAGGTGGATTTGCCGGCGCCGTTCGCGCCGATGATGCCGTAGCAATTGCCCTCGGTGAATTTGAGGTTGACTTCCTCAAACAGTTTTCTTCCGCCGAATTGAAGCGTCAGATCGGTTACTTGGATCATTGCGTCTCCCTATACTTTATGCGTTGCCGCAAATTTTATTTTTTGGTTTATGTGTGCGTTATCTTCACTTTTGAGGTGTCAGCACACCCACTCTGAACACCGCCTTGCGGTATGTCAATTCTCTCTCGTACCCCTTTTGCTCGACCGCGAACATCACCGTGCCCGTCCCGTTCAGCTCCTCGCCCTCGAACAGGGTGAAGCCGTACTTTTCGGCAACGGATCTTTCATGTACGACCTCGCAGCCGTCCAACTTCAAGTCGTCGATCGCGACGCCGCTCCCCTCGAGCGTGAAAAAGACATAAAGCGCCTCTCCTTCGAGGAATACGTCCATATCTGTCGGGGTCAGCCGTCTGTCCCCGTCCTCGTAGGTCTGTCCCATGTCGAGGTAGGTCTTTTGCTCGCAGCTGTCGACCGCGAACATGATCCCTATGACGACGCCGATCACGACGAGCGTCAACGCGATCGTGACCGCGGTGCGGACGCGCCGTTTTTTCTTACGCTCTTGCTCTCTCATCCGCGATCCTCTTTGCGATCGCGCGGCACCTTTCGGTGAGCGCGTCATAGTCGGTGCCGACGTCGGCTTTGCCGTTTTCAAAGACGACTTTGCCGCCGGCGACGGTCATCATCACGTTGTGTTTGCCCGCTGCGTAGACGACGTCGTTTACGATGTCGTTGCCGGGCTGCATATTGGGCGCATGCAGGTCGATCAGCACAAAGTCGGCGCTGCTGCCCGGCGCGAGCGCGTCCATACCTTCCGCCCCGTAAGCGGACGCGCGCGTCGCCGCCCCGAGTACAAACTCCGCGCCCATCGCCGCCGCGTCGCCTGTCGCGCACTTTTGCAGAACCGCCGCAAGGTAGGTCTCGCGGAACATGTCGAGCGCGTTGTTGCTCGCCGCGCCGTCGGTGCCGATACCGATCTTGACGCCCCTCTTTTTCATCTCGGCAAGCGGCGCGATACCGCTTGCGAGTTTGAGGTTGCTGCAGGGGCATGTGACCGCGGCGACTCCCTTTTGGGCCATGATCTCCATCTCTGCGGACGTGACGTGCACGCAGTGGAACGCCGCTCCGCCGAAGTCGAACAGCCCCTTGCCTGCGAGATATTCAAACGGCGTCTTGCCCGTCTGCTCCTTGCAGGACTCGACCTCGCGCGCCGTCTCGGACACATGCGCAAAGAGGGGCATTTTGTACTTGTCGACCGCCCTCTTGACCGCGCCCAGCGTCCCCTCTCCGCAGGTGTACTGCGCGTGGATAGAGATGCCGTAACGCACACGGGCAGGAAAATTCTTGTAGTATTCGACGCTGTCGTCAATCTTGTCTTCGATGAACTTTGGCGACCCGTCAAAGTCGAGTATGCCCTCTGTGACGACCGCCGCGACGCCGCTGTCGGCGAGCGCCTTTGCGACCGCGCGCGTGTGCCCGTACATCTCGCAGACGAACGTCGTGCCGCCGGCGAAATATTCGGCGCAAGCGAGCCTTGTCAGCCAATAGCAGTCCTCGTCGGTGAGCAGCGCTTCGGCAGGGAACACCTTTTCGCTCAGCCACTCCTGCAGCGGCAGGTCCTCGGCGTACGAGCGCAAGAAAGCCATCGGCGAGTGTGTATGCCCGTTCTTGAACGACGGCATGATGAGGTTGCCGCCGCAGTCGATCTCGCGGTCCCAGTGCTGCCACTCGAGCGTGGACACCGGGCTGACGCGCGCGATTTTGTCGCCCTCGACGCGCAGTTCGCCGTCGAACAGCTTTTCGCCGTCCCAGATCTTGGCGTTGAAAAACCTCATCTTCATTGGATATCTCCGACGATCTCGGCAAGCAGCGCGCGCATCTTTCCGACGACGCGTTCGCTCTCGCGGTTGACGTCCTCGTGCGACAGCGGTTTGCCCGCAAGGCCGCACGCCTTGTTGCTGATGAATGACAGCCCCATCACTCTGACGCCCATATGTCTGAGCGCGATTGTCTCGATCGCGGTGCTCATGCCGACCGCGTCCGCTCCCAAAATGCCTGCCATTCTGACCTCTGCGGCGGTCTCGAACGACGGACCTGTGAATTGGATATAGACGCCCTCTTTGAGCTCGAATCCGCAACGCTTCGCCGCCGCCTTGGCGACCTCGATCAGTTCGGGGTCGTACGGCGCGGTCATATCGGGGAAGCGCGGACCGAAGCGATCGTCGTTGGGACCTATCAGCGGATTTGGCGCAAGGCAGATATGGTCGCGGATCGCCATGATGTCTCCGCACTCGAAGTCGGGGGCGATGCCTCCGGCGGCGTTTGTGAGGATGACCGTCTTTGCGCCGGCGAGCGCCGCGACTCTCACCGGAAGCACCGCGGTCGCGGACGAATGCCCCTCATAGAAGTGCACTCTCCCCTGCAAGACGACGACCTTTTTGCCGCTCATCGTGCCGAAGACCATTCTTCCCTTGTGCCCGTGAACGGTGGAGCCGGGCAGTCCCAGCTCGTCGTACCCGATCGAAAATTCCTCGTCGAGGTCGACCGCTCCGCCCAGTCCGCTGCCCAGCACGATCGCGATCTCGGGGACGAAGTCAGTCCTCTCGCGCAGCTTGGCGCACGCGCTTTCCGCCCTTTCGAACATTACTTGTTGAACACTCTCGAACCGGGCTTGACCAACTCGATCTTGCCCTCTTTGCACAGCGGGCAATCTTCCGGCTCGTAGGACGTGATGTCCATGCTGATGAGGTTGACGAACTTGACGCCGAAGTCGACCTTGCCGTTGCTGCGGTCGACGAGGGACGCGACCGCGGCGACCTCACCGCCCATCTTCTTGACGAGGGCGATGACCTCTTTGACCGAGCCGCCGGTGGTGACGACGTCCTCGGTGACGACAAAGCGCGTGCCTTCGGGGAAAGAGAAGCCTCTTCGCAGCGTCATCTCGCCGTTCTCGCGCTCGGCGAAGATATTGGGCTTGCGCATTTGGCGCGCGACCTCATACCCCATCAAGATACCGCCGATCGCGGGCGAAATGACCATATCCGCCTCGACGCCCGCAGCGTTGAGTTTTTCGACGAGAGCCTTGCACAGCTGTTCGCTGCACTCGGTGTCGACGAACACTTTCGCGCTCTGCATATAGGTGTCGGCGTGTCTGCCGCTGGTCAATTTGAAGTGCCCTTTGAGCACGGCTCCGCATTTGCGGTAGATCTCCAAAGCCTGTTCCGTAGTCATCATAAAAATACTCCTTTGACCGTCAGCCGTTGAGAATGAGCGAGCCGACGAGGTCGTTGATATCGATATCGTTTTGTTTGACATATTCCGCGAGGTCGCGGGCGATGTCGTACGCCGCGGTGGGCGACGTAAAGTTTGCGGTGCCGACCTGGACGGCGCGCGCGCCGCAGATTATGAATTCGAGCACGTCGGTGTACGACGTGATGCCGCCGAGCCCTATGATGGGGATGTCGATCGCGTTGAAGCAATCCCAGACCATTTTGAGCGCGACCGGTTTGACGCAGGGCCCGGACATGCCGCCGTTGTTGTTGGCGAGTATCGGCCGGCGCGTCTTCCAATTGACAGCCATGCCCGAGAGGGTGTTGATCAGCGAGACCGCCGCCGCGCCTCCGGCTTCCGCCGCGCGCGCGTTGTCGGCGATGTTCGCGACGTTGGGCGACAGCTTGGTGATCACCGGTTTTTTGCACACCTTGACGACCGCGGCGGTCACCTTTTCGACGGACGAAGGCAGCACTCCGAACGCCATTCCGCCCTGCTTGACATTGGGGCAGGAGATGTTGAGTTCCACCATCTGCGCGTGCGCGTCGTTGATGCGCTCTCCGATTGCGATATAGTCCTCGAGCGTCGCGCCGGCGACGTTGGCGATGACGACGACGTCCTCGTCTGCGAGGCGTTTATCGTCTGTCGCGAGGAAGTGCTCGACGCCGGGATTTTGCAGCCCGACCGCGTTGAGCATACCGCCGTACACTTCGGTCGCGCGCGGCGGGGGGTTGCCCTGTTTGGGGTTTATCGTCAGCCCCTTGGTGCAAATGCCGCCCAGCGCGCTTACGGGATAAAATTCGCCGTATTCGGCGCCGAAGCCGAACGTGCCGCTCGCGGTGATTATCGGATTTTTGAAGCGGACTCCCGCTATCTCGACTGCGGTATTCACGGCGCCACCTCCCCGATGTCGAACACCGGACCGTCCTTGCACACGCGGACATACTCTTCGCCTTCCGCGCGTCTGACCTTGCAGTTGCAGACGAGGCAGGCGCCGATGCCGCAGCCCATGCGCTGTTCGAGCGAGATCTTGGTCGGGATGTCGGCGATCTCCTCCTTTTTGGCGAGGATCTTGTAGATGATTTCGGGACCGCAGCAAAAGATTTCGTCCGGTCTGTCGGCGCGAATTATGCGCGCGGCGACGTCGGTGACATATCCCTTTTCGCCGGCGGAGCCGTTGTCGGTCGCGAGGATGACCTTCGCGCCCTTTTTCTCGAGTTCTTCGACGAGCACTACCTTTGACGCGTCGCCGAATCCGAGGCAGACGGTGTACTCCTTGTCGGGGTGAGCGGTGACGATCGCCGGAAGCACCGCGCTGCCCATGCCGCCGCCGATCAGCAAGACCTTGCCGCCATCGGGGACATAGCCGTTGCCGAGCGGCAGCAGTGCGTCGAGGCGCTCCATGCGCTTGACCTCTGCGAGTCTTGCAGTGCCGGCGCCGACGACGGCGTAGCATATGTCAATCGTCCTCTCCTCTTTGTCGAAGTCGCAGATGCAGAACGGTCTTCTGAGCACATGCGCGCCGTCGGGCACGCGGACGTGCACGAACTGACCGCCCTCAATCGGGGGCAGATCGTCGAATTTCAAAGTCATCTTCATCACTCCGTCGGCAACGCGCTCGTTCGCGAGCACGACCGCGGAGCGGTCCTTCATCTTATGCACTTGCCGATGTCCTCACGCATTGCGATTGCGGCGAGCCTTGCCGCCTCGTCGAACGCCTTGCCTGCATATTGCGGCTTGCGGTATGCGGTCAAGATGCCGCGCGACGAGTTGACGATGCCGCCGATGCCGTCGCGGAAGCAGACAGCGAGGTCCTCCGCCTTTCCGCCCTGCGCCCCGTAGCCGGGAATGAGGAAGAAGAGGTTCGGGTGCGCTTTGCGGATTGCCTCCGCCTGCGCCTTGTGCGTCGCGCCGACGACCGCGCCGACGCTCGAATAGCCGTACTTGCCGCGCAGATCCGCGCCCCACTCGTCGACGAGGCACGCCATATTCTCGTACAACGTCTTGCCGTTGTCCATCAGCCTGTCCTGCAGCTCGCCGCTGCCGGGGTTTGAGGTCTTGACGAGGACGAAGATGCCGCGGTCGTTCTTTTTGCAATCGGCGACGAACGGCAAGACGCCGTCGCTGCCGAGATAGCCGTTGACGGTGACAAAGTCGCTCTCGAACGGCGTGACCGCGCTGCCCTCGAGCACCGTCTCGCCGAGGTAGGCGTTGCTGTAAGCTGAAGCGGTGCTGCCGATGTCGTTGCGTTTGACGTCGGCGATCGTGAACAGCCCGTGCTGACGCGCATACGCGAGCGTATCCGAGAACGCGCGCATGCCCTCGACGCCGTACATCTCATAATAGGCGACCTGCACTTTGACCGCCGGGACGACGTCCTTGATTGCGTCGATCAGCGCAAAGTTGAAGTCCGTGACGTACTTCGCCGCGTCATAGAGCGTCTCGCACTTGCCGCGCACGTCGTCGGGAAGGTAATCGATGCAGGTGTCAAGTCCCACCACCGACGGATTGTCCGTCTCTTTGATCTTGTCGATAAGTCTGTCGATCAGCATATTTCACCGTCCTTGAATTTGATTTTTCCTTCGACCATAGTCATCTTGACCCTGCCGAAGACCTTGCGGCCCTTGAACGGGGTATTTTTGCCCTTGGAGAAGAAGCGCTCGGGCTCGATCTCGAACTGCTCGCCGAGGTCGACCAGCACGATGTCCGCAAGTCCTCCCTTTTCTATCTTGCCGCAGGGGACGCCGACCAGCTTAGCCGGGTTTTCGGTCATCAATTGCGACAGTTTTTGCAGCGTGATCGCGCCGCTCTTCACCAGATATGTATACGACAGCGCGAACGAGGTCTCGAGTCCGCTTATGCCGTTGGCGGCGTCGTTCAGCGCGCCCTTTTCGTGCGCGGCGTGCGGCGCGTGGTCGGTGACGATCGCGTCGACCGTACCGTCCTGAATCGCGCAGACGATTGCCTGTCTGTCCCTCTCCTCGCGCAGCGGCGGATTGACCTTCGCCATCGGGTCGCCGTTTGCGGCAAGCTCGTCGGTCGCGGCGAAATAGTGGGGGCATGTCTCGCAGCTGACCTTGATGCCCGCGCGCTTGGCGTCGCGTATCAGTCTTGCGCTCCCCTCCGTGCTGATGTGCGCGATGTGCACCTTTGTCGACAGCGCGTCGGCGAGCACGATTTCGCGCGCCGCCATCACCTCTTCGCTCGCCCTCGTGATGCCGCGATAGCCCGCTTCCGAGGCGGTATATCCCTCGTTGATTACGCCGCCGGCGACGAGCGAAAGCTCTTCGCAATGGCTGATCAAAAGCGCGTCGAACTGCTTTGCGTATTCGAGCGCGACACGCATCGTCTGCGCGTTTTCGACAGGTCTGCCGTCGTCCGAGAACGCGACAGCGCCGGCGGCTTTGAGCTTGCCGAACTCTGCGATCTGTTTGCCCTCTTGTCCGACGGTGATCGCGGCGATGGGATAGACCTTTGCAAGCCCCACCTCTTCGGCGCGAGTCTTGACGTATTTGACGATATATTTGTTGTCGGTCACCGGCTTGGTGTTGGGCATGCAGCACACAGCCGCAAAGCCTCCGGCGACGGCGGCGCGGCAGCCGCTCTCGATGTCCTCTTTGTACTCGAAACCGGGCTCGCGCAGGTGGACGTGCATGTCGACGAACGCGGGCAGCGCCGTCAGACCTCTCGCGTCGACGACCGTCGCCCCCTTGGGCGCTTTGACGTCGCCGACCTCGGCGACGCGGTCTCCGTCGACGGCTATATCTACCGTTTTGCCGAACAGGTCGGCGCCTTTGATGACGATCATTGTTTTCCTCCGAGAAGCATTTTGAGCAGCGCCATTCTGGTCGCGACTCCGTTGGTGACCTGGACGTCTTTGAGGCAATAGTCCTTGTCGAGCACGTCATAGGCGAGCTCGACTCCCCTGTTGACGGGACCGGGATGCAGGACGACCGCGCCCTTGTTTGCGAGCTTCATCCGCGCGTCGGTGATGCCGAAGAAGGAGGTATATTCTCCGTAACTCGGGAAGAGCCCGACCTGTTGCCTCTCCAATTGGATGCGCAGTCCCATCACCGCGTCCGAGCCCTCGAACGCCTCTTCGATGGTCTTGCAGACGGTGCACTTCATCCTCTCGATACCGAGGGGGAGCATCGTCGGCGGCGCGAACACTTTGACCTTTGCGCCCATCGTCGTCAAGCTCTCCATATTGCTGCGCGCAACGCGGCTGTGCTTGATGTCGCCGATGATCGCGACGGTCAGCCCTTCGACCTTGCCGAAGCGCTCGACGATCGTGAACAGGTCGAGAAGCGCCTGCGTCGGATGCGCGTGCAGACCGTCGCCGGCGTTGACGACGGGGATGTCGACGTTGTCGGCGACCAATTGCGGCGCGCCCGAGACGGAGTGGCGGATGACAATCGCGTCGGTGCCCATCGCCTCGATGGTCTTTGCGGTGTCGATCAGCGACTCGCCCTTTTGCACGCTCGAAGTCGCGACGTCGAGGCTCGCGACGGTCGCGCCCAAATACTTGCATGCGTCCTCGAACGAAGTGCGCGTGCGCGTGCTGTTTTCATAGAACAGCGTCGCGACCATCTTGCCCTTGAGCTCGTCCGAAAACTTGTCGGCGGACAAAATGCGGCGCTTCATCTCGAATGCGGAATCGAGCAGCGCTTGAAGGGTCTCTTTCGAGACGTCTTTCATCTTCAAAAAGTCTTGCAGCATAACACTCTCCGAATGTCGTTTGTAATATAATATCACATATGCGCGCAAAAATAAAGCAAAAGCGCGCGCATGCTCGTGCGGCAAGCGGAGCGCTTGAGGGCGAAAAAATACGTCCTTTGCGCCCGAAAACCCGATACAGGTCGCAAAAAACGTATTCTCTGCGAGGTCTTGCCGCAGCCCGACGCCAAAAATTTTTTCGCGTCAATCTGCTATCTTCTTCATAAACTCGTCCAAGTCGATCATGCCCATCGCGAGCGCTGCGATCTTTTCGTTGTACTTGTCGATATAGCTCGTGACGAGAGCGACTATCGTGCCGAACGTGGCTTGAGGATCCTCGACGTCGCACCCCTCGAACAGCGTGGTCAGCTCATATCCTATCGTGCCGTCCTCGGGATCCATGTCGAAGTTGCCCAAAAACATCTCCGAGTTGACCTTGTGCACCGCGATCGCGCACGCCGCCATCTTCTTGCCGTCGCGCACCACGGCGGGCAGCATCGACCACATCCACATCCTGAGCGGCTTGTCGTCAAAGGTGATATGAAAGCGCATCGGCAGATCGTCGCCCTGCACTCCCGTTTCGACCGCGCACTTTTCGTCGTCGCGATCGTATTTGAAGCCGATCGAATCCAAATATCCGCAAAATTTCGAGTAAAGAGACTGTTTTGTTTCCATGATTTTCCTCCTTTGCCGCTTTAGCGGTCATCGATATTATAACATATCGCTTTTGACTTTTCAATGTTTTTTCGCATTTTTCGCAAAAAAGAAGAACGCCCTGCGGCGCCCTTCTCTTCGATTTACGTCCGTCACTTCTTTGAGCCGACCAACGCGCCCACGCCTCCGACGACCGAGCCGGCGGCGAGCAGATACGCGCCGAACGACAGCGTCGTCTCCACGTTGGCGATGCTTCCCAAATCGATGCCGACAAACGCGTCCGCCGCGAGGAAGGTGAACACCAACGCGAGGATACCGCACAAAATCGCGCCTATGCCGGCGATCTTGCCCAGCAGTCTAATCAAGCCTATGTTGACCAAAAGTCTGACGAGCACCAACGCAAATCCTGCGACGGTGAGAATGCCGGCAACCCATGCGAACAGCTGCATCACCAGCGAATATTCGGGCGGATTCTCCCAATCGTTCATCTCTGCCCAATCCTCGAGCGTCATGCTCTCCGTCTCGCCTTCTATAAGTCCGCCGAGCGCCTCGCCCTGTTGATGCGTCCAATCGGTGAACAGGCCGACGACGGCGAGCGCCGCGCCGACAAGAGCGACGACCAGCATGACGATCGTCAATGTCGAAATGCGCTTTTTAGCTTTCCTCTTTGCCATAAAGATCCTCCTTTTTGATATACTTTGGGCGGCAAAACCACGCGGTTTTGCCGCCCAAATCTACATCTTCATTCTATCACGTCTTGCGCGCTTTGTCAACGATGAGAGCCCTGTTTTGTCGGGTCGTTGTTTTTGCGCCTCTTTCGTTTTTTGCGTTTGACTTCGCGCGCGAACTCCGGCTTGTCGAAGCGGTCCCAGTCGAGGTTTGCCTCCTCGGGCAGGGGATAAGCCTTTTCGAACTCGTCGGCGGTCATCATCTCGATTGCGCCCTCTTTTGCGAGCCTTCTCGAGCGGTTGAACTTGGAACACTTGCGCGCCTTGCCCGTCTCGTCCTCGCGCGCCAGCGACACATAGACCGCCGCCTCGGAGGGCTTGAACGTATACCCCATGCCGGCGGCGTCTATACGGGTCAGCGCCCTCATCGCCCTGTCGTAATCAAAGCTCTCGAGGTTGTCCGAAAGACAGACTTTTTTGCCGTCGTTGCGCCTGTTGATGTCCTCGGCAAAGCGCATGAACATCTCGTAGTTGCGGCTGCCGCGCAGGCAGAAATTCTCTTGTCCCGGCTTGACCTTGCGGTAGTGCGGACGCGGAGTCTTGTCCCGCGAATCGCGCATCTCCTCTGTGCTGTAAGCGTAGTAAAAGCCCTCTGTCTCGCCCTGAAAGTCGGGATTTGCTGCGACAGCCTCGTCCATATTTATACCGAGGCGCGCGCACATCGCCTTTGCGACGTTCATCGTCATCTCGGCGTCCATATCGCTGCGGTGGGCGTCGTGCGCCTCCATTCCGCACCACGTCTCGTATGCGGCGGCGAGCCTGCACACGTTTTGGCGTTCGGACAGTTTTTGTTCCCAGAGCTGCACGTCGAAGAAGCGTATCTTGGGCGGATCCAGCTTGTAGCGGTTGCACTCGTCCAGCAGATAGACGACGTCCGCGGCGGTGTTGAATCCCACCGCAACCGCTCCGTCGAGCAACTCGGCCAATCTCGGAAATATGCCGTCGAACTTGGGTTTTGTCTTGAAGATGCGGCGGTCGTACGCCATCATCTTGCGGACGACGAACCAGTCGAACGGCGCGTCGGGATTGATGAGGATGTCCTCGCGCGGCTCCAAGACGTTGAAATTTTCATCGGTCAGCACAAAGCCTATGCTGAACAATTTGCCCGTCTTGTCAAAGCAATTCGCGCATTCGGTATCGAAAAAGAGATATTTCATTTTCCTCCGCGCGCCGCCCGTTTGCATTGACGGCGCGAACATGTTATAATTTCATTGTTATGGCATCCTACTACACTCACTACCGCTGCGCGCTTCGCGCGGCAAACGATTTGAGCGACAAGGGTCGCGGACTCGTAGACGGCAGACGCGAGATCTATCTCGCCGGTGCGCAGGGGCCCGACCTGCTCTTTTACGTCTTCGGCAAATACCGCGGCACGGCAGGGCGCGTTCACACCTGCGCGGTATACGAGCAATTTTGCGCTCTCGCGCGGCTCTGCGCGTCCACCGGCAGCGCGGACTTTGCCGCCTACTGTCTCGGCTATGTCTCCCACTATTGTGTGGACAGAGAGATACATCCGCTGATGACTCACGACGCGGCGAACTATATGCGCCGCTTCTTCAAACCCGACCTCTTTCCGTCGCTGCACATGTTGCAGGAAGCGGCGATTGACCGCATACTCTTCCTGCGCGACAGAGGGGACGGGGCGCGTTTTCATGCCAAAGAGGCGCTGCCCTTCACCGACGCGTCGCGCGCGGCGACGGCGGCATGTCTTTCCGAGGTCTGCAAGGCGATCGGCAAAGAGCTGCCGTTTGACAAGCTCTACTCCGCCCAAAAACGTATGGCGACCTACCAGAGCGTGTTCGACAACGTCTACTCGCCGGCATGTCTCGTCGTAAAGGCTGCGGGCGCGCTGATAGGCAAGCCCAACTACATCTACGGCTTCGTCACTCCGCCGCTCGATCGGGGAATAGACTTCATGAATGCGGAGCGTCGCCCCTATCCGTCTGTTGTCGGCGAGGACGACTCGTCTCCGCTCGACCTTTCGGTCGATTCCATATTGGAGAGGGCGCACGCGCGCACGCTCGAGCTTGCGGCGAAGTTTCTTGCCTCAGTCGAAGGGACGCCGTCTCTCACGCCGTCCGACTTCGAGATTTCGTTTGCCGGCAGGCGCACGCTCGCGCCGCACGAATATTTTGACGGCGCGGACGACTGACTTTTCGCAACGCCGCCTTCACATACGATTTGTTCCGATTGGGGAGAGCTGCCGCTCTCCCCTGTTTTATTCCGCTTTTTCGAATTGTTTTGCGATTTCCTTCATCGCCTTCTTGCCCTCTTCGGACAGCGGCAGGAAGGGTCTGCGGCAGTCGCCCATCTCTATGCCGAGGCACTCCAAGATATACTTTTCGGACGCGAACACGCCGTACTTGATCAGCTGAGCGATGATCTCGTTGACCTCGTATTGAGTCGCGCAAGCCGTCTTTACGTCGTTGTTGACGAAGGAGCGGTAGATGGTGATGAACTTCTCCGCCATAAAGTTGTAGGTGCTGCCGATACCGCCGTCCGCGCCCATCGCGAGACCGCCTATCAGCATTTCGTCAAAGCCGTTGTAGACGATGGGTTTCGCCTTCATCGTCTTGAACTGCTCGAGCGCGAACAGGTCGGAGGTGGTGTGCTTGATACCGATGAACTTGTCGGTGTGGGCGAACATCTCTTCGGCTGTGCCCTTGTCGAGGTTGAAGCCATTCGCCGCCGGGAAGTTGTAGACGATCATCGGCAGGCTCGTCGCGTCGGCGATGTCGTAGTAGTATTGTTTGCGCTGTTCGGGGGTGAAGGCGTAGTAGTAGGGCGCGACCGCGCTGATTGCGTCATAGCCGAGTTTTTCGGCGTTTTTCGCCATCTCGATTGCGTGTTCGGTGCAGACGGTGCCGACGTGGGCAATCATCGTGGACTTGCCGTTGTTGGCTTCGGCGGCATACTCGAACAGCGTTTCTCTCTCCTCTTTGGTGAGCAGCAGTCCCTCGCCCGTGGAGCCGCCGACATAGAAGCCGTTTACCCCTTTTTTGAGGTTATATCGAATGAGTTTCTCGACCGATTTTTTGCTGACCTTATCGTTCTTGTCGAACGGGGTCAGAAGCGCGGGCAAAATGCCCTTGAACTTTTCTTTGTCGTACATAAAATTTATGCCTCCGTCAAGAGTTATTGTTTTTTGAATTTTCCGTTGAGCGCGGCGTATGCGGCGCCGAGCGCTCCGGCGCGGTTGCCGAGCTGCGCCCTTCTGAGCATTGCCGAGATTTCGCAAAGGAACCTGCAATGGAAACCTCCCCACCAGCCCGAGACCTGCGACACGCCGCCGCCGACGATGATTCTTTGTGCGCCGCGGTCGACCGCCAGCTTGACGGCGACGACCATCGCCCTGATGAAGGATTCCACGGCGTCGTGATAGGTGACGTAATGGTTGAACACCGCCTCGAGGTCGTCCGTACCGCTCGTCTTTTTGAGCGCGGTCGCCGACGCGTAGAGTTCGAGGCAGCCGCGTCTTCCGCAGGTGCACAGCGGTCCCTCCTCGTCGTAGCAATAGTGACCGATATTGAGGTCGACGATGCTTGAGGCGTTGAGGGCTCTTCCGTTGATGAGCGCGCTTCCGAGGCCGGTGCCGATTGTCAGCATCGCCTCTCTTTCCTTTTTATGGTTGCCGGCATAGTGTTCGGCGACGAGCGCGGCTGCGGCGTCGTTGATTGCCCTTGTCGGCAAGTGAAATTTTTCCTTGATGTCGCCGACGATGTCATAGCCGGTGAATCCGGGCAGCGTTTTGGTCGCATAGGTGATGAAGCCGCTGTCCCAGTCGACGTTGCCGGCGGAGGAGATGGCGATAGCCTCGCAGCCGTAGGTGTCGATCAAAGTCGAAATGCTCTCATAGATTGCGCTTTTGATTGCCTCGAATCCTTCCGCCGCGCGTGTGGGAGCGGAGTCGAAGCCCAGCGGCTCATAGTCGTTGATACGCATCCCCTTTTCCGCGTCCACGCAAAGCCTTTTGATTGACGTACCGCCGATATCGAGACAAGCGATTTTCATTTGGAAATGACCTCCGCGAAGCGTTTGGTGATGTCCATCGGACGGGTGATTGCGCTGCCGATGACGACGGCGTACACGCCCTTCGCCCACACTTTTTCCAGCTGACCTCTCTCCCAAATGCCGCCCTCGGCGATGATTTTCGTATCGGGGAAGCTCTCGACGAGCTTTCCTATGAACTCGACGTCGGGGAGGGCAATGCCCTTGGTGTACGCGGTATAGCCGCGCAGCGTGGTGCCGACATAGTCAAAGCCGAGTTTGACGGCGTTCGCCGCCTCGTCGAAGTCGCTGCAATCCGCCATGATCTCGACGTCGGGCGCCTTTTGGCGGATATATTTGACGAGTTCTTCGAGCGTGACTCCGCCGGGGCGTCTGCGCAGCGTCGCGTCGAGCGCGATGACCTTTGCGCCGCACTCGATGAGGTCGTCGACCTCTTTTTTGGTCGGGGTGATATAGACCTCGCTGTCCGGATACTCCGCCTTGATGATTGCGATGATGGGCACGTCGACTTCGCTGCGGATGTCGAGAATGTCGCTGACATAATTCGCCCTGATGCCGACGGCTCCGCCCCTGACGGCGGCGCGCGCCATGTACTTCATGATGCCGAGGCCGTAGAGCGGTTCGCCCTTGACGGCTTGACACGAGACTATGAGTCCCCTGTTGAGATGAGCCATTATATCTTCTCCTCGGACGCCTTGATGTCGTCCAATGTGAGTTTCAAAAAGTCGACGGTCTCGTGCATCGTACTGCCCTCGAACAGCACGCCGATCGAGCCGTCCTTCATCTGCGTCATACAGCTGTAGACGAACTCGCCGTCCTTGATCTTGAGCGAGTGCGCGAACGTCTCGCCGTAGTCGTAAGAAATGCGGATGACGCCGTTTTCTCTCTTGTTTTTGCTGGCGGCGTTGAGCACGAGCGTCGCCTCGCGGTCGCCGTCTTTGACGTTGAGCGCGGCGATCTGGCAGACGGGCTGGGGGATGCCGATATAGTGGAAATCCTCCCATGTGACGCCTCCGTCGCGGCTGGTCGCGACCGCGACCTCGCGTCGGCTCGAATGGTTGCGGACAAACGCCTTGAGACCTCCGCCCGGCAGGGTGACGATCTGCGCCTCGCTCGTCCTCTCGCCATCGGCGATGAACCTGTGCCCGACCTTGAACAGCCCGAGACGTTTGCGGTTTTCGCCCATAACTCCGCCGCGCGTCCAGGTGTTGCCGCCGTCGTCGCTGAAAATGCACGCCGCGCACTCCATCAGCGGCCAAAAGCGCGGAGTGAAGTATATCGGCACGACGATGCGTCCCTTATGCTCGCCCTCTGTCAGCTGCACGCCGACTCCGGGACCTGCGCCGATGAAGCACATATACTCGTCTTTGACCTGCGCGGAGATGCACTCGGGCTTTGTCCAGGTGACGCCGTTGTCAAAGCTCTTGGCGAGGTACATATACGAGGTGCGGTATTCGGTGAAGCCGCCCTCTCCGGTGCGTATGTTGCCGACCTTTGTCTCGCCGACGCGCACGTCGAAGTTTTCGTCGACGCGGTACTCTGTCGCGAGGTCTTTGTCCCAAAGTCTGCCGTCCTTTTCGAGCGACAGTCTGCGCTTGCCGTGCATGACGATCTGTCTGCCCTTTTTGTCAAAACCGGTGCCGCGGCGGCTGTTGAGGATGCCGACGCCTGCCGGCGTATGGCTGTACAACATCAGCAGCGTGCCCTTTTGTCGGTCGAAGACGAGGCAGGGATCGATTGCCGCCGACGAGTGGGCAATGTCTTCGCCGCACTCCTTGACCGCAAAGTGCATATCCGTCCACGACTCGCCGTTGTCGAACGAGCGGCAGATCACCTTTTCTATGCGGTTGGGGTTGTCGCTGCCGCCGTAAAGGCGCGCGTCGGCGCAGGCGATGACCGTGCCGTCGTCCGCCGTGATGATGGACGGAATGCGGTAGTTGTTGACCGGACCGCGGTCCTTTGAAAAGAGTTTGAATGGCTCGGATATCATGTTTCCCTCGTCAATTTTTTCGTGCCCGTGTTTGTAAAGGGCGCGTTTTAGTCTATTGCGGCATCTCGGTCGTCTCTCCGACGTCGCCTGCGATCAACGCTCCGCCGCCGAACAGCACGACATATACGTCCGCTTCATAGCTCTTCAAAAATTCGTCTATCTCCTCGGCGGCGATGCGGAACGCTTCGCGCTTGGGGTAGCCGTACACACCTGCGGAGATCAGCGGAAACGCGACGCTTTTTAGCCCCGCCTCCCTGACGATCGCAAGGCTTTTGCGGTAGCAGCTTCTCAGCAGCTCCTCTTCGCCGAAACCGCCTCCGTGCCAGATCGGCCCCACCGTATGTATGACGTATTTTGCCGGCAGGCGGTACCCCTTTGTGACCTTGGCGCCGCCCGTCTCGCAGCCGCCCAGCGTGCGGCATTCGGCAAGCAAGTCCTCGCCGGCGGCGCGGTGTATCGCCCCGTCCACGCCTCCTCCGCCCAGCAGGGAGTTGTTGGCGGCGTTGACGATCGCGTCGACTCGGCAGCGAGTGATGTCGCCTATGCAGACAAAGCGCGGCATATCAGCGCATCAGCGGCGACGACAGCACAAAGTCTGCTGTCGCCTTGTTTGTCGCGATCGGGACGTCGTAGAGCGCGGCGATGCGCAGCAGCGCCTTGACGTCGGGGTCGTGGGGCTGCATGGACAGCGGATCCCAAAAGAAGATGACGACGTCGATCTGTCCCTCGGCGATCTTTGCGCCGATCTGCTGGTCTCCGCCGAGCGGGCCGGACAGATAGCGGTACACGTCGAGCCCCGTCGACTCGGCGACGAGTTTTGAGGTGGTGCCGGTGCCGCAGAGCTGATATTTTGCAAGCAGGTCTTTGTTCTTCATCGACCAGGCTACCATCTCCGCTTTTTTGTTGTCGTGCGCGATCAGCGCAACCGTCTTGATCTCTTTCATAAAATACTCCTTTACACAAGTTTATCACAGCGCGCGCGCATAGTCAACAAAGCAAAGAGGGGGACGCCGAAATTTCGACGTCCCCCGATGGGTCATTGTCCTTTGTTTTCGTCGTCCGTACGCGCCCGCGACTCTTTGAGGCGCCTCAGCTCCTCTTTGAGCCTTTCGACCTCTTCGCGGTCGGCGCGCGCCTGTTCGGCGATACGTTCGTTTTCGCGCTTTTGCTGCGTTGCGAGCTGTTCCCTCTCCGCCCTCTTTTCGGAGCGGTATTGTCCGATCGACTTGACCAGCTTGCCTATATTGAGCGCGATGAGCAAGACGAACGGCAGTAGGATGAGCACGCAATCTTTGTCATAGGTCAAACTTGCATAATACTCCGCCGAATCGCCCCGGATATAGACCGCTTTCGTAAAAATTTCACCCTCCGCCTCGCTCCGCTTTCCCCAACAACAAAAAAGTACGGACCGCGCTTTTCACGCATATGCCCGTATTCCTTCTCTCAAAACGCAATACCGTAGATTTGCTCGATCTCAATTCTTACGGACGCTGTTTTTCTCTTCGCGAGATGAATATTCAATATTACCTATGAAAATGCTTGACTTTTTGTTTGAAATATGATATTAGTATTTATGGATTGTGAAAGGAGATGAACAACATGAAATTTGACGTAGATCTTTTCAACAGGACGTACCGAGGGACGAGATGGTTCTCGGACGAGAGCAAATATTTTGCGGAATTTTTGAAAGATATTCAAAATGCGGAACTCATGTCGCATTTGAGATTCTGCAACGATTTTCTTCAAACACCGCCGATTTTCGCATATGTGCGATTCCGCCGCGATCTGTACACGGGATCGCTTGAAAAGAAAGAGAAACTTGCTCTCGGAGCATGCTTCGGCTTTTTGTTCCAATACGGCGAATATACCGCGCTTTACGGTCCAAACAGCGCTCGCAGCGTTTGGGTGGGAGACAAAGTGACGGGGATCAAAAATGCAAGCTATTTCACAAGGAGGAATTGAGATCATGAAAGATTCGCTTGAACGCGTTTACCAAAATCGCCTCAACACTGTTGCCGAGGCGGTAAAAACAAACTACTCGGGTGCAAACTCTCTGTCCAACCTGCCCAAAGAGCAAGTATACAAACACGTCGGCCGCTATTCCTGTGCAGGCAGCGACTGCGCCAATGCCGACGAAGCATTCCGCATCGCCATAAGTCAAACTGCTGCCTATTGCGTCAAAAACGGCATTTGGCAAGAATATCTCGCAAGGACGCTGTTCAAATACGACGTCGACTATTTTGAAGATATTCCCGTCATAAACAGGAGCAAAGACATTTTCAAACAACATCGCAGCAAATGCGACGAAAAGGACGGCGAATCAACGCATGAAGAGAGACTGTGCAGATATTTATGCTCGCGCCAAAAAACAGTCTTCCCCTCGATCATGCTGTGCGACTATCAAGTCCCGATAAAAAGCACGAGCAAGGATACCGGCTGCGGCAAGATCGACTTGGTCGGCGTAAGTGATGACGGCGAGGAAATGGTCATTCTCGAATACAAAAAGCCCAAGAGCCACGAACCTCTTTTGCGTGCCGTCACCGAGATCGTCACATATTACCGGCAAATCGACGGAAAGAACGGCGCAAAGACCTATTTGGAGCACTTCAACAAGACGTTCGGCTTGAATTGCACCAAGGTGCGGCTTGCCGTTGTGGTGCCTAGGGACATGTACCGGACGGCGCATCGCTATGCTTTCGACCTGATTGCCAAGTACGATATCCTCTGTTATGCATGGGATGAAAACTATCCGCCATTCAAGTCCAGCCGAACCTGCCTCGAACACAACCGCAAAACGTCGGAAGACAATATGCAATTCGTCTACGATCATTCCGACGATATTGTTGCACGCATCAAAAACGACTGAATGTCGTTTTTTATCGACTTATGCTATGAATATGCTTTATTGTAGGGGGTAAGTATGATATATTTTGACTTGGAAAGTCATCTCGGTACGCTCTACAAAATCGAGGCTATCTCTTGGGAAAACGGCAAACCGAACGACAAATTTTTCGCGGTTACCGATGCAGATATGCCCGATGCCGTGAGACGCATTACGGGTATCACGCCCGAACGATCTCTTGGCGGCGCGACCGAGCGGGATACGGTGTTCGCGTTTTGGGATTTTCTGCAACGCAATCAAGCCGTTGCGCCGCAAAAGATCGCCGTGAACGGAAAAGCGTATCACAAGGTTTGCTGTATTTGCTACGGCGGCTCGCGCGAACTTCAAAAAATTTTCCTGCGATTCGGTATTCGTATCGTTTTCGACAACAAAGAGCGCGGCGACCTATATGAATATGCAAAGACATATTGCAATCATCTGCCGCTGAAAAGTTTTCGGCAGACCGTGGTGAACCGCTATTTTTCGATTCAAGAAAGCGAGTTAAAATCGCTTCCTCTTTTGCATACCGCTCTTGTACGGGAAGCGACAAGACCAATCACGGAAGAGGAATGCGAAATACTTGTAAGTCGGCTGACAAACCTTTCGGCAAAGGACGAAGATTTATTGCGCTCCTGCGAACGGATCGCTTTTGATTTGTTCCGTATCCTCACGGTGAGCGACAGGCAATTTACCGATACGCTGTCGCTCCTGTTAGAGAGAACGAAGGCTCGCCCGCACGCCGAGGACGATTGGCGCAGGATCGTTGCAAATGTTGAAACAAAAGTCAAGCATGCCGCAAGCGATTCAATGATGAAGTTGTTCGACTCTTCCCTCCCCGAACAGATAAAGTCGGTATATCCGCTCGAATTGTCCTGCAAAATTTTAGACGGCGAAGGACGGATCGGAGCAAACCTGATCGAGATCGGCTATCGCAAAACAAAATTGCTCGTTGAGTGCGGCTTGGAGCTCGAACCCACAAAATCGGGCAAGGCTATACGCGAAAAAGTTTTGCGCTCTCGATACGACGCCTGTCTTGTCTCCCATTGCCATGCCGACCATGCCGGGCTGATCGACAAAATCGAAAAGAAGACGTCGGTCTATATCGGACCTACCGCAAAACGCATTTTGCAAATCACCGAAAAAAAGAGGTATGACAACGTGCTGACGTTCAATGGGCAAACGGACATCGGCGGAATAACCGTCACGCCGTATTTGTGCGACCATTCGGCAATGGACAGTTATATGCTTTGCTTTTCTGCAAACGGGAAGAACATTTTGTACACAGGCGACTTTCGCGGACACGGCAGAAAGAGTTATTCCGCGCTTCTGTCCCGTCTTCCGCAAGTTGACATCCTCATCTGCGAGCGAACAAATCCCGACGGCGTAAAGGCTTGGAGCGAAGCGAAGTTGCAGGAAAAGTTCGAAGAATCGATGCGCGAGAACTGCGATGTCTATGTGTTGACAGGCACGCTGAATGCAGACCGCATCGTAACGATCTACAAGGCATGTCGCAAGACGCGGCGACCTTTGTTGGTAGACGACTCGCAGGCATATCGTCTCAACGCAATCGGCGGCAGCATACCGCATCCGCGTTCGCATAAAGAGATAAAGGTCGTGCACCCCTCCGCTACACGCAAATTTTCGGGCATGCCGCCCTATACGATGCTGGTTCGGAGTTCAATGACCGACGCGCTGGACAAATTGCTTGAAACACGCCCCGATGCGACATTGATATATTCAATGTGGAGCGGCTACCGCGAAAAAGAGGATATAAAACGACTGCTCGAGATCTTTGAACGGCGGAATTGTCCGATCTTTACCCTGCACACGTCCGGACATGCCGACGGCGACGCAATTCAAAAACTCATTAAAGCGGTCGATCCGAAAGAAACTATATTCGTGCACGGAGAGGCGTAAGATGACGATCAAAACAGGAATCTTTTGGTTTGTCTGCGGCGAAATGATCGCAGACAGGTACGACTATATCTTTGAAGCGCAAAAACATAGCGATTTTATCGACTATCCTCATTCGCATTTTGACATGTGGGACAAATTGAGCAAAAATCGGTTTCCGTATGCGGATTTTGCGACATACCCGCGCGGCAGACTGTTATTCGACGTGAAGAGAGGACAATATCTTTTGTATCTTGATCGCTGCATTACGGAAGAAGAGACAAAAAGGTTGCTGGGCTTCTACGACCTTGGGAAAGAGAAATATATCCTTTCTCGCGACGAACACTACAGTTGCGACAAGTGTTGCAAACTTCAATAACTTGCCAAACCCATGCAAAAACCGTACTGCACCCGCCGCTTGACGAAAAATCCGCACGCGCCCGACAACTCGAGGAACGGCGCGTCGCATGCATTGCCGAATCAAATAACCAAGCAAATTTTCGCGCCCGTAGTTTGTGGCGGCATTGCACCCCCACGATACATTCTCATTCACCTCAACCCCTTTCAACCAAACACTTTCCCCCTTCTGTTTTATGTCTATACCCCGATTCGCGCGTAACAAAGGCGGAGCGCAGACACACCTGCGCTCCGCCTCGTCTGTGCGTTTTGATCGTCAAGCATTCTTTTCGGTCAATTCAAATTGCATAAAGACCTCCCAGCCAATCACTTTCTTATCATCCACGATTACCTCGCTGCCGTCCTCGCCGACTACGATCTCGGGCTCGTTCCAGATCTCGCTTGCCCCGAACGACTGAGTCATCCCTGCGAGCGTGAACACATCGTCCGCGTCGTCTATCTCGCCCGTTCGACCATTGTACGACCATGACGGACGCGTCTCGCCGTCAAAGGTGAAGCTGATGTGCATTGCGGTGTCGGTGACATAGTCGATGTTGTACGACTTGAATCCTTCAAGCGTCGCGCCGTTCAGCCACAGCCTGTTGTCCCATTCCGCCGCCGTTTTTTCGCCGTCCATGACGATCAGGTCCTCTTCGTTTTCGGGATCGGTCAACGTGACTTCTGCGCTCTCGAACTTCAATTCGCAAGTCATCGTCTCGACATAGCCGAAATCTCCGCCGATCACGAGTCCCTCATAGCGGTAGGTCACTCCGTCGCTCACCCAAATAGCGTACTCGCTCTCTACGCCTCTGAACTTGGCTGTTCCCGTGTACTTGTCGCAAGCCACGCCGTTCACATCCTCGGTGCCGGCATTCGTCAGCTTCGAAGTATCGAAGACGGTGCTCAACGCGGCAGGCAGCGAGTTGTCGACGACGCTCTCCGCGGTGCCGGCATATTCGCCGACCGAATAGACGAATTGCAAACCGGCGAAGTCGGCAAGCCCTCTGTACACTTTCGCGCTCTGTCCGCCGAACACATACAGCGCGCCGTTCGCGCTCACCATATTGCCGTTTTTGTCAAAGTCGATCGTCGGCATGTCGTCGCTCGGCTTTTCCTCTTCGCCCCATTCGCCCGACACGGATTGAGTGTAGCCGTATTTGCCTTCGCCCAGCTTTTGGGCGACGCTCGCCGTCTGCACACCCCACTCTATGCCGAAGAAGTCCTCGGCGCTCGTCTTGAGCGCGTACTCGAAGATCGTGATGCTCCACACAATGCCGTATTCCTCCTTGTCCTCCACGTCGTAATATGCCGCGTCGATCCTTACAACGTACTTGCCCGTCGCGTAGACGGCGTTCCACGCACCTTCGCTCTCGTAGAGCGAGACGGCTTGGGCGTATTTCTCGATTGCGGCGCGATACGCCTCGACCGCCTCGGCGGAGACGTTTTGGTCGGTCAAATAGGTGATGTCGTCGAAGTTTGCCTCCGCGTAGCCCTCGGGCGCTTCCCACGCGATCGCGCCGTTTGCAAGCGCCGTATCCATACCCCAGACAAACGCGTCCGTCTCAAGCTGCGGTCTGTCGTCGGGGAATGCCTGCGCCGGCTCGCCGTAGTAGGTGACCTTCGCGCCCCGCCCTCCTTCTCTGTATTCGCGCTTGAGCACGAGGTCGAGCTCTTCGTCGTACCACAACGTCACATATCCGCCATTCAACTTGACGACATTTCTGTCTGCGACGACGTCGCTGCCCTCGCCCGTCCACAGCGGTCCGCCCTCTTCGTTGACGCCGTCGAACGAGCCGTAGTGAGACGGCGTCATCCATTCCAACACCTCGTCGTAGAAGCTGCAAAACTCCGCCGGAGCGATCGCGACCGCGTCGGGATTGGGCATGCCGTCCGCATCCGTCTCGACCAACAGCCCGCCGTCGGCGCGTCGGTATATGTTCACCATTTCGTCGCGAGTAACGACGATGTACTCCTCGTTGACGCGGACGGTGTATTTGTGCGTGACGTTTTCGTCAAAGATGTCCTCAACATCCATTCTCACGACGAGCGGTTGAGTGGCGTAAATGAACACGGGCAGGGATTTTTGAGTCACGGATATCGTCACTTCTCTGCCGTCGTACCTGTCCTCGATGGTGCCGGTGCCTTGCTCGGAGACGAACACGCGATATTGATTGTATTTTGCGCCGTTGACGCCGCCGTCGTCATAGACCCACTCGCCATTGTAGCCCTCACTCCAGCCGTCTGCGACAAGCTTTTCGCCGAACGCCGCAAACTCATCGTCGTCCACGCCGTAGACGTAGAAGCGATCGGCGTAGACTCCGTCCTCGGGTTGCTCGACGTCGACATACCAGCCTTCCGCGCCGTCGATGCCGTCAAAGGGCATTTCGTCCAAGCCGAACGCATCTTTCATCTCGTCGACGGGCATCTCGGTTTGCAATTGCCCGACAAGGGGCAGAGCGAGCAACTCGCCGACATGGTCGCCCTCTTCGACCGATACGAGGCTGCATCTGAGCGTCGAGGACGGATCGTCCCAGCTGTCTCTGCCGCTGTATTCGAGCACGAGCCCCGTCGCTTTGTCGATCCAAAATTCGGCGGTCCAGACGATGTCCTCTTCGCCGTCGCCGTTGACGTGCACGTCTGCGGTGTATTTTTCGCATTCAAAGCCGGCGATCGTCTTTGTCTCGCCCGTCTTAACGCGGTTGCGCGACCCCATGTAATTACTCTGCGCAGAATCGAGTCTTGTGACGGTATAGTCGCTCACCACGTCGAGTTCGCGTCTCTCGCCGAGGCTCTTGCGCATCATGTCGACGGTGTAGTTGTCGCGCGTCGACTTGTCGAACAGCCAAAGATGGGTCTCGTAGTCGAGCTCCCATTGTGCCGACGTGATCGAGTCGTACGAGAGCTCGTCGCTGTTGCGGACAATGTCGCCGTACGCCGCGCCCGCCTGTCCCATCGTGACTACCTCGACGCCCGTATAGACCACCTCGCCTTCCTGCTTGTTGCCGTCCTTGTCCTCGTAAAGGTCGGTCGACTTTCTCTCGTATTTGACAAAATAGGTCGCGCTTTCGTATCCATCGGCGAAAGACGTCTCGTTTTCGGCAGTCATGTTGCCGACCTGTATGTAAAGCGTCCACCAAGAGCGCGACGCAGTCATATCCGTGGCGGCGACGTAATCGACATAGCACTCGAACACCTCTTCGTCTATGATCGTGCTGCCCTGCCATATATCGCGCTCGTGGCCGTCGTCCGACTCATGGCGCGAATCCTCGGCAAGCGTGAAGCCTTTGCTCTTGCTGAACGCGACGACGCTGTCGAAAGACGGCTTCGACGCGGAATCGAACTCGAATTCCACCGACAGATATGCGCCGTTTTTATCCTCTTCGACGCCGATGATGCGGCTGTTTGCCGGCTGTTTCATGCCCGAAAGCCCAAAGCGCGCCCACACTTCGTCCGCCGGCATTTCGTACACGACCTGCTCGTCCGGCTTCATCACAACGGTCGCGGCGATCATTTCCGTCCCCTTGCGTATGATGAATGTCATCGAGCTCTTGCCCGTGTACGCGGTGTAAATCGTGCCCTCGACGTTATACTCGCCGGCATAGGTCATGCCCGCGTCCTCGCACGACTTCTTGTATGCGTTATACTTTTCGTCTGTGACGTTCGTCGCCCTGAACGCCTGCACGCTTTCCGTCGCGGCGAACAATTGCTCGAGCTGGGCGAGCGCCTCTTCCTGCGTGAGCGCACCGCCGTCGCCCGGCTCAATTATGCTCGGCACGTCTATCCCTTCCAAGATCATGTCCTTGATCTCGTCCTTGACGTCCTCCTTGCCGAGATCCGTCTTTTCGCCGTCAAATTGCGGCAAAGTGTCCGACGCTTCGGGCGGTTCGCCCCCTCCCCCGTTGTTCGGATCGGTGTTGTCGCCGCATGCAAAGACCGTGCCGCAAAGCGCGAGCACCAATGTGATCGTGATGAGTATCATCCAAAACTTTTTCATTCCAAACCTCCTTGTCGCATTCATTATAACACGGCATTTGCCTCTTAAGCAATAGCAAACACACTTTTTTTGCCGCACTTTTTGCAAAATCATTTGCAAATCTCATTGTTTTGTCGCAAAGCGACAAACTCGCCGCCGAAAATTGCATAATTTTGTGCAAAATTTTGTTCGGCTTCCGAACAATATCACCCCTTTGCTCCACCTTTTTATCACCGTGCGACATACCTTTCGTCGTCGTTTTTGCTTGGCGCACGATTTCCGAAAATGACAATATTTCACTCCAAAGAACGTCTACGAAAACCACCGATAGTGTCAATGAAAACTTCCCGAGAATGTCAATGCTCCACCCCCAAGAATGTCAATGAAAAAATCCCAAGAAAGTCGATGGTAAATTCCCAAGAATTTCAATTTGAGGCAAAAATGCAAGTGTTTGCCGCGCGGTTTTGCGGTCGCTGCCGCTTTTTGTCGGTTTTTGTCGATTTGTGTCTGCTTTTGTCGCTTTTTGTCGATGTTTGTCGGATTGTGTCGATAGGCGAATGTCTCAAGCCCGGCGCAACCGAGATTGAGTTTTGGTCGCCGTTTTTGTCGATTTGTGTCGGCTTTTGTCGATTGGTGTCGCAATTTGTCGAACTCTGTCGGTCGGTAATCGCGTTTCACACAAAACGGATTTGGCGCGGCTGCCGTGAAAGGCGAAAAAATTGCGGCGAGCGCGATTTGCGCTCGCCGCGGTGTGGCATGCCGTCTGCGTGTCAACGCAGCATTGCCGCCGCCCCTTCGACCGCGTCTTGGACCGCGTCCTTTGCGCCCGTCAAGGCGTCGACAATCATTTGGAAGACGTTGTTTTGCATCATCCATGCCGAGATGCTGTCGAGCGACGCTATCGCCGCGTCCATGTCGCCTTCATATTCGAGCACGGCTACGATCGAGGTGTAGCACATCAAGACGAAACCGAATGCCAAAAAGCCTATGCCTGCGCCGATTACGCCGCCCAAAATGCGGTTGACAACCTGGAACGCGCCCTTGATTGTGCCGCCGTCCTTGTCGACAAAGTGCATGATGATTGCCTTGACAATCAAGCCGACGACGAGCACCGCAAAGAACACGATGACGAACGCGAGATTGCCCGAGAGCACCGACTCCAGCCACTCCTGGCCGAAGTAATCCTGCTCGGCGAGCGCCTCGCGGATCGGGTTGACGCCGAGCGAACCTGCGGCGACCGCAAGTCCGATGACGACAACGTTGAGCAGCATGCGAATCATGCCCTTCCATATGCCCAGCAATATGCAAAGGCCCAATATCACAAAGCCGACTATCGAAATGATTGATACGTCCATGCTTCCTCCTTTTTATACTCGTTGAGTATATTGTTATTTTAGCTCAAAACAGTCCCCGTTGTCAAGATTTGGATATGCGTTGGGGATGACGCCTACTTGTCAATGACGCCGTCGACGCAGGAAATCGAGAAATTGCCCGATCCTCTCGCCCAATCTTTGTCCCTTTCCATCGCAAGCCATTGCTCCATTGTGCCGGCGTATATGATCGCGGTCAGCGACTTGCAGTTGCAGAATGAGTCAAACGCAATCGACTTTACGCTTTGGGGAATTGTCACCATTGCCAACTCTTCGCAATATTCGAATGCATCCCTCCCTATCTCTTTGACTCCGTCGCCAATCAATACGTACTTGAGCCCCCCACAGTACGAAGCCATGCCTTCGGGAATGACGTCGACGCTTGACGGAATGACAAGCTCGGTCAGGCGGTCGCAACGTGAAAACGCCCATTCCCCAATCGAAGTCAAATCGTCGGGCAGCTTTATCCTTCGCAACTCACGGCAAAAGAAAAAGCAGTTGTCGGGGATCCTCTTCACCCCGGGCAAAATGACGACGTCGGTCAATTGCGAGCACCATCCAAATGCTCCTTTCCCGATAAAAGCGACGCTGCCGGGGATGGTGACCGAGCTCAACTTTTTGCAGCTGCAAAAAGCATCATCGCCGATTGAAGTCACGCTTGACGGAATGTCGATACTATCAATTTTACAGCGGCGGAAAGCCTCTTTACCGATTGAGGTAACTCCTGCCGAAATGACGCAATCTTCGACACACATTCCCTCAAACGCCCTGTACCCTATGCTCTTCATTCCGCGCGGTATCACAAGGCGCTTGAGCTTTTCGCAATCGTCGAAAGCATACCGACCTACCGAAGACAAGCCGTCGGGCAAATTGATCGACTCCAACGAACTGCAGCCTCTGAAGGCATTTTGAGAGATCTTCTTAAGCGTTGCCGGCAATGTGGCCGAAGTCATATTGCAGCATCTGTAGAAAGCCTCTTTCGGCAAAGTGGTGACACCGTCGGGAATGACAATCTCGCGCAAGGCTTCACATTGTCTAAACGCATTGGCGCCGATTTTTTTCAAGCTTTGAGGAAGGGTCACGTGCTTGAGCGCTTCAAAAAAGCAAAAAGCCTTGTCCCCTATGCTCTTGACGCCCTCCTCAATGACGACTTCGACGACGTTTATGTTATTGCGATACCAAAGCGAATCCCTGTCGGGAATGTCTTGGGCAATCACAATCCTGTAACCGTCGTCGACCTTTTGCACGCAAGAAATCTCGACTTTCATTCGCTCGCGCAAAGCCGCGACAAGCTTCGCTTCATCGAAAAAATCATCCTCTTGGGACTTCATTTGTTTACCTCGTATATGTGAAAAGAAAATGTGCCGAACGGCATTCCCCCACTTCTGAAACAATTATAACACAGTCACAAAAACTTGTCAATACCCAAATATTTTGACCGCGCAAGCGGGGTGAGGGCAAGGTTTTGAGCGGACCTTTTGCGCGCATACTTCGTCTTGCCCCTCGCTAAGACCGCAGAGGGTATTGAGCTTCGGGGACGCGACTTGTCTGCGCGCAAAATTCCTCGCTCAAAACTGCTACGCACCGACAAACAAACGACAGCAAAAAATGCTGTCGTTTTTTGTCGGCTTGCCCTCACCCCGCTTGCGCGGTCTAGTTTGACACTTGGTTCGTCGCCGATGATATGCGGCGGCTTTTACGCAGGGGCTTCACCCCGCCGCTCGCTAAGACCGCAGAGGGTATTGAGCATTTCAGTTTCGCGCTCCCTTTGGGGCGCGGACTGTTTCACCGCTTTAAGTGGCTCGTTTGGGCATCTTTGCGCCTCTCGGAACGCTCAGGTACCATTGAGGTACACCTCGCAACCCTTTCGGCGCAAACCTGCACCAAGTCGCTCACTCAAAGCTACTTGATTCTGTCTATCGAATTCCTTGTTATTTTCCGTACTAAGTTAATAAAATAGACCGCGCAAGCGGGGCGAGGACAAGCCGGCAAAAAATACCGACGGCGTTTTGCCGTCGGTTTTGTTTGTCGGTGCGTAGCAGTTTTGAGCACGCTATTTCGGGATGAATTTGCGCGGCGCGCGTGCAGGGTCAATACCCTCTGCGGTATTAGCCGCGCGCCGACGCGCTAAGGCGCCCGAAAGAGCGGCTCAAAACCTTGCCCTCACCCCGCTTGCGCGGTCTTATATCAAAACCGCGTAGAGTGGCGCAGATTTGCGCCGCAAAGGTTGCGAGAGGGGCGGCCCAACCGGACTTGCGTCCGTGACCGCCCCCGAGACGTTCTTGTAGGCGCAAAGGTGCGCCGCTATACGCGGTTTTACTCTGCGACGTAGGGAAGAAGCCCCATATACCTCGCCCTCTTGATCGCCTGTGCGAGCATTCTTTGGTGCTTCGCGCAAACGCCGCTCATGCGCTTGGGGAGAATCTTGCCCTTTTCGGTGATGTACTTGCGGAGTTTGGCGACGTCCTTGTAGTCAATCTCCTCTGCCTTGTCGACGCAGAAGTTGCAAACCTTCTTGCGCGGAACTCTCTTTGCCGGTCTTTTGACCGTAACTTTTTCTTCGCTCATAGTAAGTCTCCTTGATTAATCAAAACGGAAGGTCCTCTTCGGGAGTGTCCATCCTTTCGAGCTTGGGAGCCGGAGCTTCTTCTCTCCTCGGAGCGGGAGCGGCGTTTTCGCCCTCGCCTCTCGGGGACGACAGGAACTCGACCTCGTCGGCGGTGACTTCGACAGCGGTGCGTTTGACGCCGTCGTTGCCCTCATAGTTGCGAATCTGGATGCTGCCGACCACGCACACTTTCCTGCCCTTGGTCAAGATCTTGCCGCAATTTTCGCCCAACGCTCTCCAAGCTATGACGTTGAAGTAGTCGGCTTCGTTGTTGTCTTTGCCGAAACGTCTGTTGACCGCAATCGAGAACCTGCACATGGTGATACCGGAAGCGGTGGTGCTGGTCTCGGGATCGCGGGTAAGGTTGCCTATCAAAATAACTTTGTTCATCGTAGTGTCCTCACTTCTTGATGATCATGATCCTGACGATCTCGTCCATGATACGGCTGAGACGGTTGATCTCGGCAGGGACGGTCGCAGGAGCGGTGAACGTCATCAACACATAGTAGCCTGCCGACTTGAACTTGATGTCGTAAGCATACTTGCGCTCGCCCCATTTGTCCAAAGAGATGACTTCGCCGCCGGCAGTGGTGACGACGGCGCTGAGCCTGTCGATGACCGCCTGCTTTTCATCTTCGGACAAATCGTTGTCGATGATGTACAAAAGCTCGTACTTGTTCATATAAACCTCCTTTTGGTCTGATGTCTCCGCCACTTGACGGCGGAGCAAGGATCGATTTTTTCAAATCGCTTGATTACTATACCACAACGGCGCGCGGATGTAAAGCGATTTGACGTGCGTGAGACGCGGAATTTTTTGGCTATGCCGTCAATTCAGCGCGTGTGCGGCGAGCCATGTCGCATATTTGCCCCATGCGGACGCGTTTTGGTGCGTGACGTCCGCCGTGCCGACAAACTCGAACAGGCGGAGCACCGCGATGAGCTTGCGGAAGTTGTCGGTGTCGAGTTTGGAGCCGTCATAGCTCACCAGCTCGGAATTGAACACATATCTATCAATCACGGACTTGATCGAAGCGTTGTCTCTCCAAACGAGCATACCGTCGCTCGACGTATCGCCGTCCGTGACCACATTGCCGTCTCTTGTCGCGAGCCCTTGGACATAGCCGTTGCCCGTACCGGCGTTGTCTTCGCCGACCGCGCCGCCGAGAGTGCCGGAATCGCCGCCGTAGGCGCGGATCGCCGCGACCGCGTTGCTGCTCTCTACGCTCGCCGTTTCGCCCTCGTTGAACGCGATGCCGACCGCGTCGGTCGTGCCGCTCTCCGCCGCGAAGATCAAGCCGTCCGCGACCGCCGTGCCGCCCTTTACCGTGCCGAAGTTGTTGGCGACAAGCCCTGCCAAAGTCGCCGCGCCGGCGGTCTTGGAGCCGCCCGCCAGCGTGCCCTCGAACGTGCAATTTTCGATCGTGCCGTGGTTCTCGGTCGCGATGCCTGCGGTGACGGTGTTGTCGCCGAACGCGTCGAACACCGAGTCGACGACGGTCAAGTTCTTGACCACGCCGCCCTTGCCTATGCTCTCGATGAGCGCGGACTTGGCGCCGTCTCCCACGTTGAACTCGAAGATGTTGCTCAACACCTTGCCGTCGCCGTCCAAAGTGCCCGTGAAGTCGAGCATATTGCCATCGGCGGTACTCCAAGCGAGCATCGCTCTCTCGCCGCCGAAGTCGATGTTGGCGGACAGCTTGTAGTCGAGCGTGTAGTAGTCGGCGGTGCCGCCCTCGTTGTTCTGCAACGCGCGCCAATCGTCGAGCGAACCGAGCAGGTATGTCGTCTTGCCGTCCGCTATCTCGGGCTCGAAGTATCTCAACGTCAACGTGCCGGACGCGCCGACGATAAAGTTGCCGGACTTATCCGTGCCGCCGCCCGAAGTGGCGATCGTGAATTTTTGATATTCCTTTGCCGCGGCGGAATAGGTGCCGTCGCCGTTGTCGACGAGTTTACCCTCTTGGACGAGCTGCTTAAACATACCGGACACGGCGTCGACTTCGATTTTCTCCGCCTCCGAGCAAAGAAATTCGTACTCCGCTTGCGTCAAGCCGTACTTCTCCTTCGCTTCGTCAAAGCCCATACCAACCGTCGCGGCGCCGCCCTTCGTCGTCGGCAGTTTGATCGAATAGTTGTAGGATTGATCCGCGCCGCTTATCGCAACGCCGATGTTGAGGTCGATGGGTTTGATCGTGCCCTCGATCGTATACTTCGCGAGTGTCGACCAATCGAAGTCCTGCGGCACGGCGAGCGCGGTTATCTGCGCCTTCCAATCCGCGTCGGTCAGATTGAGGTTGCCCGATCCCGGAGCGAAGAGCAGCTTTCCGCCGAACTCGGCGCCGTTCCAAGTGCCCGTCACGACGAACACTTTGGCGGAGGTATAGCCTGTCGTGTCGACGCCCTCGGCGTCGGAGACGTCGGTCAGCATCGCATAGGCGCGCATGATCTCGGCGACGGAATAGCCTGCAAGCGGCGTTGCGACGCCGAACGGAGCCTTGTCCTCGCCTATCGTCACCGGCACGAACTCCTCGCCCTCGTCGGTGACGACGAGATGTACGAAGTTGCCCTGTCTGTCTACGAGAACGGTGCGGACCGCGTTGGCTGCGTTGACTACGGTCACATATTTCGCCTCATTCGCATTGGCGGTGGCTCGGAAACTTTCATCGACGTGAATGCCGCCCAAAGTCTCCTCGTCGGCGACTGCCGTGTCGGAGTCGGAGAGCCTTGCCGTCGCGTCGGCATTGCCGTCGTAATACTTGTCAGCGTAGACCGTGTCGGCTGTCTTGGGATGTATGATCAGCGCGATGCCGTCCGAGACGGAACTGCCGCCGCCCTCTATCTTGTATGCGACGCGGTTATCGGTGTCGAAAGTGATGTCGCCGACCGTCGTGCCGCCTCCGCTGATCACGCCCTCGACGAAGGACTTGGAGTAGTAGCCGACCGCGGTGCCGCTGACGGTGACGTCTTTCTCTTCGCCGTCCACGGTGAGCTTGACGGTGTACTCTTGCACGGTGCCGTTGTAGATGACCTCTTTGACGGAAGCGGTGCCCTCGGCGACGATCGTGGAGCCGAAGCCGCCCAGCGCGACGACGAACGCGCCCACGCCCTGAGTGGCGGTCTCGCTGTCGTATTGATTGGCAAGTGAACTGCCAAGCGCGAACACGCCGACGACGCGGTTGAGCCCGGTGCCTATGCTGCCGCCGCCCGCGGCTGTCAGATAGCTGATGCCGTAGCCTTCCCAAATGTACTTGCCCATCTCGGCGATCGCCTCGACGGCGATGACTGCGGTCAAGTCGTCTGTATAGACGCCGTAGCCGGACATGTTGGTCTCGCCGGCGGAGCCGAACTCGTCGTGTCTCACTCCGCCCGACGTGAAGTCGCCCTCGGACGTGAAGTAGTATTGAATGAAGCCCTCTTCGTGCGGAGCGAGCAAACTCAGCACGTCGCCGAGCGCGTCTGCGGTCACGCCGAGGTTTGCCGTAGTGTTGACGTAAAGTCCGCTCACGGCAGGCGTGCCGCTGCCGGCGACGCCTTTGACTCCCCAAGCTGCCGCGGCGATGACTCCATCGATGGTCAAGCCGTCCGCCGCGCCGACGACCGCGCCGCCGACAGTCACGAAGACCGAGCCGCCGCCGTAAGCCGCGACGCGGGTCATAGCGCCGCCGGCGCGCCCCGCAAGTCCGCCGAACGTGCCGCTTTGAGTGACTGTCTCGCCGCTTGTCGAAGTCATATTGACCGCGCCCGAGACGGTCGCCGCGCAATCGGTGATCGTGCCCGTGTTGACGGCGGTGAGCGCGCCTGCATACTGCGCGCCGTCGATGTTCAATGTGCCGACGACCTCGACGGAGACGTTGACAAGATCCCTGTTGTTGACGCCGACCGCGCCGAAGACGGCGCCGCTCTCGTCAAACGCGAGGTCGCAGCCCATCAATTTGAGGTTGACGTCGCGTATCGTGCCGTTGTTGACCGCGACGAGCGCGCCGAACGCATTGTAGCCGCCGCTCGGCACCGCCTCGAGATCGCTCGGCGTGAGCTGGATCGTATGTCCGTTGCCGTACAGGGCGCCGTCGAACTCGATGCCCTCGCCTGCGGCGTCAAAGCCGTAGATGTCGGCGGTCAGATAGCCCGTGCCGCCCTTTTTGAGGAATTCGAGCAGTTTGTCGGCGGTCGCAATCTCCGTGCCCGCAGTCTGCGTTGCCGCGGCGAGCTGACCGGGCGCAAGCTCGGACGAAGTCAGCGAGGCGTTGGTGGACGGGATATATTGCGCTCCGTCCGCGGCGGTGTTGCCTTTGAGGACGAATTTGTATATGTCGGTCGCAAAGCCGTCCTCGTCATAGCCGTAAATGCCGGTGAAGGAGAAGGTCAGCGCATAGGTCTTGCGGCCCATGCCGTCGGGGACCGCACTCCAGAGGAAGTCGTTGAAATAGAGCTTGCCGCCTTCGAGCGTGACCGCCGCGGTGTTGAGCTCGACCTCGAACAGCGAGACCAGCGCGGCGTTGAGCGACGCGACCGGATCGCCCGAAGTGTAGACGTCCGCTTGCAGCGGCTCGCCGCTATCCGCAGTCGCAACAAGCGCCTCGATCGCCGCCTCGATCGCCGCCTCGTCCGCGCCCGCGCCGGCGAGGAAGTCGAGCCCCGACATTCCGCCGAAGCCTATCCTGTATTCGCCGAGAGCGCGCTCCGCGGTCAGCACGTTGCCCGTGTCGATCGTCATGTCGATCGTGACCTCGCCGCCTTCAATCGTGTAGTTGGCGGCGTTCGTCGTCGAGTTGAGCGCCGACGAGTCGAAGGTGACACCCAGCACCTTCGGAGTGATCGTGACGCCGCTGTAGACGCCCGCAAGCGCGCCGACTGCGCCGTTTGCGTCGCCGACAATCGCGTATTCGCCCTCGACGCCCGTGTCGACGGAGAGCGAGAACGCGCCGTCAAAGGTCTTGTCGGTCAAGCTGTCCGCATTGACGGTCAGCTGTCTGGGCGTGATCGTGTAGAGCGTGCGTGCGCCGGGCGTGCCCGAGCCGGAGAAGTCGAACTCGGTCACTATGTTGACGACATACTCGTCGTCCCAGATGTAGTTTTTGTTTTCGAACGTCACTCCGCTCAGTCGGAACGCATAGCCGCCTATCGCGCCGTCCTCGCCCACACGCACGTTGACGGGCAGATCGCCCTCGGCAAACGGAGCGCCCTCGTCGTCGAGGATCTCGGCGGCGAGTTCGCCGTAGTTCACACTGCTCGTAAAGTCAAAGCACAGCCCGCCCTTTTGCCCGTATGCCTGCCAGCCGGTCGGGTCGAGCGAAGGCAGTTCGGAAGTGCCGTCATAGGTCTTGCCGTACTCGGGAATGACGATGTAGAAGCTGTCGAGGTCGGTCTTGACGATGACGAAGGTGCCGGTGTAGCCGCTCATCGAGTAGTTGTTGTTCGCGGCGAGCGAAATCGTCAGCGTGTAGCTGCCGGCGTCTTGAACGGGCGTGGGCGAGAACGCCGCGTTGAAGGTCAATGTGTCGCCGAACGGCGTCGTCGCCGTCAACGTATTGCCGGTCGCATAGGCGACCGCGACCGACGTGCCGCCGATTGTCACCGTCGCGTCGACATTGGCGACGGAATAGGTCGACCTGTCGTATTCCCTCTCGACGGAGATGTCCTTATCGTTCACTCGCACCGACGTGATTGCACCGATTTGATAGACGGAGATCGTGCCGGCGGAATCGAATTGCATGTAGTGGTAGGTCTCGGTCGTCGCCTCGCCGCCCTCTTCCGTCGGCGGAACCTCGACCTCGACTTCGACGATGTTGCCGTCCGCCGAGACGCCGTAGTTGCCCGGCACGAGCGAGCCGTCCTCGCCCATTGTGAACACCGCGTAGTAGACGCTCTCGCCGACGACGTACTCTATCGACTTATCGACGCGCACGCGCACGGCGCGCGTGCCCGCGTCCTTGCTGTCATAGTGCCAATCGGGAGAAATCGTCTCGCCGTTGACAAAGCCGCCGAACACGGTCGTCGCAGCCGTATCGATCGTTGTGTTGCCGTCATACATCTTGTTCGCGCCGCCCAGCAAGGTCAGCTCCGCCGGCGAAATCGTGTAGCCGGAGCCGCTCAAAGTCGCTACCTCGACCGCATAGTCGCTCGCGGTGCCGTCGAGATTGAGGATGCGCTCGAGCGTCGAGCCGTCCCACGAGGTGAACGTCTTGGTCGCGACGACGATGGTCTTGTTCAGCCCGACCGCCGCGTCCGCGAAGGAGATGTTGAATTGCTCGCTCTCCTCGCCCACAAGGGTATCGACGACGACTGCGGTCTTGTCCGTCCTGCCCGACGTGCCGTCATAGGTCTTTGCGAATTGATTGATCGTCACAAGCTGCGGAGCGACGAAGTAGACAGCCGCGCCGCCGTTGACGGGCACGGTCATCGCGCCGCCGGCAATCTCGAAGTTGTCCATGCCCTCGGGCACGATCGCGACGCCGTATGCGCCTGCGTGCAACGCCTCCGCCGCCTCTTCGCCGTCCAGCGTGAACGCCAATTCCGCCGCCGTCGGCGTGAGCGTGACGGTCAAAGGCTCGACGTCGGGCAACGTGACCGTCAACGTCATCTCGGGCACGCCCGTCACTTCGGCGGAGCCGTCGTAGGTCTTGCCGAATTGCTCGGAAGTGACCTGCATCATTTCGACGCTGTCGATGACGAGGCGATAGATCTTCGCGACGCCGGAGACGAGAGCCTTGTTGTCGGCCACCGTTCCGTTGACCGTATAGTTGGCGGCGACGCCGCTCTCGGAAATCACATAGTAAGTATTGCCGCCGACCTCGACCTCATGGACGTCGATGTTGACGTCGAGGCTGCCGTTGCCGGTCAAGCTCTCGTCGGTGCCGTGCGTCGCGTCGGGCGACAGGTAGACGCCCGTAATCGCGGCGGCGACTTCTTGCGGAGCGACGTCAATCGTCGTCGCGCCCGTGAACGAAGTCGTGCCGTCATAGGTCTTGACGACGGAATTAATCTCGGCGGTCGCAGGCAAAATCGAATAGATCGGTTCGTGCGGCACGCCGACGGGAGCGCCTTCCTCGGTGGTCTCGGCGTCGTCGGGAATGGTCGTCCCGGTGACGAACACCGGCAGCACCGCAGACGACGAAATCACATAGTTGTCGAGCTCGTCTTGGAACGCGGTCGCCCAGACGACGTAGTCGCCGACCAGCACGTCGCCGTCGAGGGTCTCGACCTTGTCCGCGCCGTAGAGCAGCTGCCCGACGACTGCTTTCTCAAACTCGTGGGCGACGCCGCTGTATGCGTCATAAACGGTGACCTTCAAGACAACCTTCGCGTCGTCGACGACGGGCAGGTTGAAGCCCCCCTCCCCGTAGATGTAGGAATATCTATCCGCGGTGATCAGCACGTTGCCGCCGACAAAGCCGACGTCGGGATTATCGGGGTCTTGCACTCCGCCGGAGACGGACTGCTGCACAATCGTGAATTCGCCGATTGCGCGCACGTTTTCGGCAAGTTCGAAGTTGGAGTTGTCGAGAGTGACGACGATCTCGTAATCTCCGACGGTGAGCACGACGGGCGTCGAGCCGGCGTCCACTCTGCCCTCGATCGAGATGTTGAAGTCGAGGGTCGTGCCGTCGCTGATGACGGGGCTGTTGCCGTCCGTCGAGGTGAATTCGTAGCGCATGCCGGAGAGGTTGACGACGACGTCGTCCGACGAATAGACGCCGTTGTCGCGGTATTCGAAGCGGGCGGAGCTGCCGTCCGCCTCGCGGAGCGCTTTCTCTTCCCCAACCCAGCCGTAGACGGACGAGGAGATCTCGCCGCTTCCTATCACATACTTGTTGATGACGCCGACGTTGAGCGCGACGCGGTCGCCCGACTCGGTCGCGTTGTCGGAGGCGCAATAGTTGGTCTCGTCGCCGACACGGTCGAGGAAGACGAAGTAGTTGGAGCCGCCGATGTTGATTTCGCGCGCGGCGAACAATACGTTGACGCGCGCAGAAGCGTTTGCGGACGCGTACTCCGCGTCGAGTTCGACTTTTTCGTGGTTGCCGCTCATGACGAAGACCGCCTCGTTGTCCGTCGTGTCGATCGCGGTGGTGGCGTCGTATTCCTTGGTCACGGACGTGATCGTCAGCTCCGCCGGCAGGACGGAGAACGTCGCCACCGGAGTTTCATTGTTGTAGGTATAGTTGAGCGCGTCGTCGCCCTCAAGCGCGACCTCGACGGTGGTCGAATAGTCGCCGATCGGGAGCAAAGACCCGAGCGTGTGCATACTGTTGAGATCGTCGTTGTGCAGCGTATCCGGCGTCGCGTCGAGCGAAAGCACATTTCCATCGTTATCCAACACGGACGCCGAAATTTGAATGTTTTGAGCACTGCCGTTATAGGTGACTTTTTCGGGATCGGAAGAGGCGGTCGCGGAAGCTTTTATCACCTGCTTTTCGACCTCGAAGTTGAACAGAATCGCGTCGCCGTCGCCGCTCTTGTTGAAGCCTTTACCCCAGACATAGTCGGGCGTGTTGCTGTCGACGCCCTTAATAGTCAAACTGAGCGTGTACTCTCCGGCATAGCCGAGCGTGTCCGGAGCCTTGGTGAACTCGAACACGATGATATCCGCCAACTTGTCGTCGTTGGGCCAATCGTTGTCTCTGCCCCCAATCACGCCCTCGACGGCGTAGCCCCTCTTGTAGGTCAACGAGTCAGCCGCGGCGCCCGATTGCTCAAACATGATGAAGTCGGCGACGGTATTGCCGTCAACCTGGTTGACGCGCAGCACTTCGTTGAAGTGCTCCCACTCAATCGTGTATTGGAAGATCTCGCCGACGTTTGTAAACTGCTCTTCCTCGACGCAATAGTTGCCCGAATAGGTGTCGCCGGACGTCGCGGTGATGTCGGACAAATCGCTGTTTTGCAACACATTGTAAGACGTGCCGTAAATTTTCACGGACGTGACTTTCACGGTGACGGTTTTGCCGGTGCCGGTGCGCGGCGAATCGAAGGAAGCCTCGGGCTGAATGCCGACCTCACCGCCTCCTTCCGCGCGGACGATCACGACCTTTGTATCCGCGGCTGTGTAGTCGACGGCGGAGCTGCTGTTGTATTGCATGCGCACGCTTTCGATGACGACCTCGATCGGAGTGATGCCACCGCACTCGACGGACGGAGAAGCGATGTAATAGTTGCCGTCTGCGTTGTTGCCCTCGACGGAGAGAATGTTGAACGAGCGCGTCTTGCCGTTGATCGTGAAGCGAAGCGCGGTCGTGTCAAACTCAAAGTCCTTGTCCTCTCCTATCGTCGTATAGCCGGCGGCGCCGTTTGTCGTCGTATATTCGCCCTCGAAGAAGTAGTCGGAGTCGGCGGCGATCGGAGCGTAATCTTCGGTGAAGTTTTGCTTTGTCGTGTCGGACGAAGCCGCGCCCGTGTTGTCGAACTCCTTGACAACGGAGTCAAAGCGTATCTCCTTGGGGATGATGAACAGCGACGCGTCCTCGGCCGTACCCGTCCGCTTGGGCGAGAACGTATAGACGGTGTTTGGATCAAGGACGTAGTTGAAGGAGATAAATTCGGTGATCGTCACCCTCAATGCGTACTCGCCGACCTCGGTATCGGAATTCACAATCTCATAGCTCAAGCCGACGGACGTGTAGTCCGTGCCCTGCACAAGCGTGTGACCGCGGCGGTCGGTGATGACCAGGCTGCCGCCGAACAGAGCGGCGGTGGCGGACGGCGCTGCCCCGTTGAACGTATGCTCTATGTCATTCATATTGTATACGAAGTAGGCAAGGCTGTCGAGGCTGATCTCGGTGATGACGAGCTTGCCGACCTCGATGTTCGTCACCGCATTTGCCGCGGTGCCGGAGAACGCGTAGTTGCTCGACGTCATCGTCAACGTGACGGTGTATTCGCCCTTGTCGGACGCGCTCGTATTGCCGTTGAACGCGAACGCGAACACGATCTCGTCGTCTTCGGCGAGCAAGCCCTCGTCAATCGTGCCGTCGGTGTCGAATTTAAGAGCGCCGCCAATCGTCAACGTACTGTCTGCAAACGCCGCGGTCGTGTAGGTGTAACCTGCCATATACTCGGCATAGTTTTTATCGTTGCGGTTGAAGGCCTGCCAAACCGTCTGTCCCGAAACGGCGTCTTCCGCAGGGTCGGGGACTTGAACTTGGAAGCCGAGCAAGCCGTCGATCAAATAGGGATTGATCACGCCTTTGCCGCGGAAGACGGTCGTGCCGCTCGTGCCGGGATATTTGCTCAAATTGTCGGTCACGCCGTCGCTTTGGACGGGCGGTGAAGTCGCCAAAGCGTAGTTGGTAGCCGAGCCGTCAATCGCGGTGAACACGGGAATGGTGTGCAATGTAATCGTCTTGCCGTCGGCGCCTACGGTGCGCACATACGCCTTTTGGGTGCTGTCGGCGGTGAAGTCGAGCTCGACTCCGACGTCCTTTTGCTCGAAAACGCCCTTGATCTTCAATTCGTCCGCGCCGACCAACGACGACGCCAATTCAAACACCGTCCCCTCTGTGGACGCGGTCGTGCCGTCGTAGGTCTTGGTGATGGACTCGACCTGCCCTTGCGTGACGCCGTAGGGCAAAATCGCCGTATAGAAGTCATAGTGATCGGTGCCGACGCCGAACATGACGGTGCGGTCGGTATAGTTGACGCGCAAGCCGTCGCCGCTGCCGCCGCCGGGACCGTCGCCCAAATCGAGTCGGACAAAGTATTCGCCGACAACGGTGGGAGCCGCGCCCAACGGCGTCGTCGCGGCGAGTTCTCCGCCGCCCGGGATCGCGTAGTAGGAGAACAGCGAGGTGTTGATGTTCGCCGGAGTGTCGTTGATGCGCTCGCCGGTAATGGCGTTGACATAGTACAGCACAGGCGGAACAATCGGGCTGTTGGAATAGATGTACGGCTGCGTGTCGTAGTAGGTCAACTCGGTCACGACCAAGTCCTCGCCCTCTCCCACATATTCCATCACCGTGTCGTAGCGGTCAAGGTCGGGCGCGATCGCGACGGCGGAGCCGACCCAATAGGTGATCCTGATGTTGACGCTGTCGTTGTCGCGGCGCATCGTGCGGTCGAACTTGTTGTTGCGCATCGCCTCCTCGAGCGAGTTGACGGTGTCGTAGTAGTCGGTGGTCGTACTTGTATCCGGGATGCCCGATTCGGGGGTGTAGTCCCACTCCTCCTCGATCGACCATATGAATTGCGCGAGGTTTTCGTCGGTGTACAGCTCGAAGTCGAGCCTGATGTCCGAGGTGATCTCTTCTGTCTCGAACGACATCGAAGCGACGGTGTTGGGGTCGTTCATGTCGAGTTCGCGCTTCTCGCTCTCCCCGAACGCGACCTCGTAGATGTAGACGTTGTTGGGGGTGTATTGATAGGAGTATTCCAGCGCGGTGCTGATGCGGGCGAATCTGCCCGACGTCCTCGCGCCGACCATATCGTGCGATTTGTTGTCATCCGCTTGGGTGTCGGGATAGAGTTCCACTATCTTATGATAATGCGAGCGAGTGATGTCGCCGTAGTAAGTCGGCTGTCCGTTGGCGTCCAAGTCGGTCTTGTAAAGTTGGAAGCCCCAATCGTTGTCGACAACGTGCTGTACGCCTTTGAAAATCGACTCGTTGGCTTCGCTGTCGGCGGAATGATAGTTGTTGTAATTTTCAAAGGTGAAGTCTGCGCCCTGCACGACCTCGCCGTTGACGCGGTGAGCGACCGGCACGAGTTCGTCGCCGTAAGAATTGTTGGCGCTGTTGCCATTGGGTCCGTTCTTGTTGACGGGCGCATAGATCGCGTCCCATTCGCGGTGCTCGTTGAGCAACTTGATGGATTGCGAGACGACGTAGTCGTACTTGTTGTGGAACGACTCGTTTGCCGCGCGAGCAGCAACGGAGTCGCCATACCACCAATTGTCGCGGTGATAGGTCGCATAGTTTTCGACGCCGTACATAAAGTAGACGTTTTGGATGGTGTCGATCTGAGAGACGCCGATCATTTGACCGCCAAGCGAATAGTTCCAATGGTTGGCGTCGTAATAGTCAGCAGGCGAACCGCCGACACCGCTGGAATAGCGCGCGTTGTACTCGACGTTGCCGTTCCAATTGCAGATGACGCCGTTGACGTAACCGAAGTTGTCCTGCGTATGACCGACCTCGATGATGGGGTTGAACACGGGATAGACCGCGTTCATTCCGACGATGATGCCCGCAACGCCCACCATATAGGACGAGTTCCAAATGTTGTCGCGACCCTCGAACGACGCCAAAGCCTTGACGTCGCCTTCGCCGTTGAGGATGACGTTGTAGATCTCTCCGCCGTTGAGCATCCAGCCGACGAGGCCGCCGCTGTAAGAGGCGACGCTCGTGTACATACCGATCCAAGTGTATGTCGGGAACTCGTTGTCGACCGTGATCATCGAGCCGCTTTCCAAGGTGAGCGTGCTGTTGCGGATATACGCGGTGTTTGCCGAACGCGCTTCGTACTTGAACATCATTCCGGCATAGCCGCCTACCGTAGCGACCGAATTGATCCTCGCGCCTGCCTCACCATAATCTGTATTGTTGGTCTTGCCTTTGGTCGAACAGTTGTCTCTGAATGCTCGGAAAGTTGCGTTAGCGCCGAGCTTAAGCGAACAATTTTCGATCGTGCCGGCGTTGACCGCGGTGACGATGCCGGCGACCATAAGCGAGCCGTAGTTATCGTTGAATACGGTGACGCTGTTCGGCAACACAAAGTTGATGTTGGCGATCGTGCCGAGGTTGCGGCCCATAAACAAGCCGCCGATCGTCGCGCCGACTCTTGCCTCTGTGTTGGTCATTTGATCGAGCGTCGTCGCATCGAAGTGGCTGGAGCCTTGATCGGTGGTGACATAGTCGGAGCCCGTTGTCCCCGCTTCCTTGCCTCCGCTGACATAGCTGCGCACATTCTCCTGCTCGGAGACAAGATTGCCGACGGCATACTCCTCGGCAGGACCGCTGTCCGACGAGTTGTTGTCTCTGTCCGACCACATCTGATGTGCGGTGACTTGACCGCTCGCGGTCAAAGTGACCGTGAATCCCTGCCCGTCGAGCGTCTTGTGAGACGGCATCGTGGCCGCGGTCGCACCGAAGTTGACCTCAATATTGTTCGCCAAGACGCCGATGTCGGCGTTTTTGAGTTCGTTGTATCTGGCTTCAGTCTTCGCAAGCCCGTACTGCCCGGCGGCGTATGTGCCCGTCCTGTCCTTGCCGTTGTCGGTCAACGCCGACGCCGCCGTGGACGCAGTCTTGTTGGAAACGGTATTTCTGCCTTCGGTGATGAAGGTCATCAACTCCGCCTGATTGTAGATGTACACCTCTTTGAATATGAAGCGGATGACGTAGACGCCGTGCGAATAGTCGACGGTCCCGCGGTCAAAGCTGCTCAATCGGTCGGCGATGTCCACGGTGGCGGACGCCTGCACCTTGTCTCCGGTGCCGAGGTCGTGGTATGTCTTCAGGCTCGTGATGCCGTCCTCGCCCTCGAGCGCCGCGCCGCCCTCGCCTGTCGCGCCGTTGAAGTAGGCGGTGAAGGACTGGTAATCGGTCGCACCTGTGATGTTGGTGACGGTGAACTTCAATTTGCCGACGGCGGTCCACTCGGCGTCAATCTCGTTGTTGGTCTCGCCCGAATAGCGGTTGTTGGTCACCCAAAGGCGCATGCCGCTCTTTGCAAGTCCCTCGTGGTAGCCGTCCACGTCCGCCGCCGCGTAGCCGTACACCGCAAGCTCGGTGCGCTCGTTGAACACGGTGGAGACGTTGCCGATGTAGGCGCTGCTCGCCCACGGCGCGTCGCCGTAGTAGTTGACCTTCCAGACGACGTTGCGGAGCTTGGTCGCGTCGATTTTTTTCGTGACCGTCGTGCCGTCCGCCCCGACGGTGACGCCGTCAAAGAGCCTGCCGGTGATCAGTCCGACCTTGGAACCGTTGACCGCGCGCAGATAGCCTTCGAAGTCGACATAGACGCTGTCCAAAGTCGAGGGGTTGATGCGTTTGTAGGTTTTCGCCGCGATGGACGTGTCCTGCGCCCAGTTGGACGCAAGTCCGATCGCGCCGCCGCTGTAGAGGTCGATCGAATCGGATTGCTGCGCGCTGTTTTCGTCGATGCCGTTGTACAGATAGCCGACGCCCTTGACGACAGCGCGCTCGATCGTCGCGCCGTTGGCGACGCCGACGAGGTTGCCGAGAGCGGCGGTGCCGTTCTGCTGAGTGCCGCCCTGCCGAGTGCCGTTAATCAACATACGCGACAGGTATTCGGTGTCTATGCGCGCGTCGGTCATCTTGCCGCGCAGGTCGCCGACGATGCCGCCCAAAGCCGCGAAGTTGTGCGGAGCCTCGATGTCGATGAAGCTGTACGCCTTCATCACCACTTTCAGCCCGTCGGCGGAAGTGTCGTTGTCCTCGTTGCTGACCATACCTATCCAGCCGCCCACCGATATGCGGTTGAGCCACGCCCCCGGCGACGCAGTGACGGCGATGCCGTCCCCGTCCCCGAAGGTCATCGTGCCGACGCCCCCGATCGAGGAATCGGCGCCTATCTGCGCGCCGACCATACCGCCGACGACAAGGTCTTTGTCCTCATAGCCGTCCGTCACTTTGATCGTGGTGACGCGGTCGTATGACAGAGCGTTGACGCCGCTGATCGTGCCGGCGTTGACGCCGACGAACATACCGAAAATGACGCCGGCATAACCACCCGGCACGCCCTGCATATTGGACGGATAGGCGGCCTCGGCGGTCTCCATGACCGTCGCGTAATCGATAGTGATGTCGCCGCCGCCGGAAGTGCCGTTGCTGATGATGACGTTGACGTTGCTAACTACGCCGTTGTTGACAGCGAGGAACATACCGCGCGCGGCATACAGACCGCTGTTGACGACCTCTGTCGTGCCGTCGCCGCTCTCTTCGCGCCAGATCATCTCCTGCGGCGCGATGTTGGAACCCATCGCGCCCGCTACCGTGACCTTGTAGCCCTCACCGGAGTTGCCTTCCAGCGTCCTGCCCTCGCCCCATACAAAGCCGATCTCCGTATCATAGAGATAGATGTTGAAGTCCTGTGTGGAAAATTCTCCCGACTGGGTCAAACTGACCGTCTGCGCGCCGGCGTACCAACCGTAATATCTGTACTTGCTCTGTCCGTAGACGGAGGGATCCGTCACGGCGGCATAGGGCACGCCCGCCAGCGCGGAGCGCAACATATACTCGTCGCGTTTGTTGTCGTTGGTGTAGACCTTGACCGAAGCCGACAGCGTATATTCCGTTATCGTACCGTCGGTCACCGCGACCGTGACGGCGCTTGCCGAACCGAAGTTCCACGAAGCGGCAAACACGGGCCCCATGTTGACCGCGGTCATGCCGTTGGGATTGATCGCCAAATAGTCGACGTCACGGTCGGACGCGTCGGTGATGCGATAGCCGCCGCCGAGCGAAGCAGTCGTCTTGGGCGAGCCGCCGTAGGCGTTCTCGGCGCTGTATTCTTTGCCGTCGTGGACGGCGAACACCGCGCCGTTCACGGTCACGCCGCCCTCGTTGTAGCCGCTCCACCAGCCGTAATCGCCCGGCGTATTGACATTGTACAGTCCGCCGGCGAGCATCGCCCTGACGTCGGTCAACGTCGGCGTATCGTCTGCCGCGCCGACCGCGCCGCCCAGGCGGATGTTGGCGCCCGCCGCCGCCGTGACGGCGATCGCGCCGAGACCGGAGACGGTCGCGGAGGTTACCTCGCCGCCGGTGATCTGTCCGATGACGCCGCCGACGTCGACGTTGTATGGGTCGCCCGCCGCGCCCGTCTGTACGACGTCGAAGTCGACGTTGAAGAGCGCGGAAGAATTTTTCAAATTGCCGGCTCCCGGCATATGTCCGACGACGCCGCCCGCCATGACGTTGCCGCCGTTGACGGTGAGGTCGAAGGCTTTGTCGTACAGATGTCCGTCCAGATAGCCCTGCCACGACGACGTCGAGCCGAATGTCGCCGACGCGCCGACGAGGTTGCCGGTGTTGAACGTCGCCGCAACGCCGCCGAAAATGACGTTGGCATTGTCTGCGCCCGTCATCGTGACGTCGCCCATCCAAGTCGCCTTTGTGCCGTCCACGCCGCCGTCCGAGCCGCCGAAAATGTAGCCGTATGCGCCGACATTGGCACGGTAGTAGCTGCCTGTGAGCGAGACGTTGCCGTTGACGACGAGGTCGCAGTCGTCCGCCTGTCCGTCGTAGCCGACAAATCCGGCGACGCCGCCGAAGTACATGTCGCCGCCGCCCTGCAAAGTGACGTCGCCGCCCCAAGTGACGTCGACGTTGAGCAACTTGGCGTCGACGGCGTTGCCCATCTCTCCGACTCCGCCGACATTGACGCCCACGGCGCCGTAGACGAGATTGTCGCAAATGAGCTCGCGGCTGCCGCTGACGACGATCTTCAAGTTCTGTATCGAGGCGTTGTTGACCGCGACAAGTTCGCCGTAGACGTTGTAAGTCGTGCCGCCCAACTCATAGGTAGCGCCGCCATTCAATGTGCCGTCGAAGTTGTCGTTTATCGTAATCGTGTGACCGCCGCCGTTCAGCGACGTCTTGGGCGCGGCGAAGACGATGCCGTTGGGATTGGCGCTCACGGTCAGGTCGCTCGTGACGACCGCCGCCGTCGCGCCCGCCGCGACAGCCTTGTAAGAGCCCGGATGGTTTTCAAGCCCCGCGCCGAGCGCGTCGCCGCTGAGGAAGAGGTAGAGCGCGTGCTGCGAGGACGACGTGTCGCTGTCGCTTTGACTTTGGTTGAGATCGACCGTATAGTTGTAGCGCAACGCGATCGTCTGGGCATAGTTTTCGGGATTGTCCGAATTGTCTATCGCCGACAGCTGCGCCGCGGTGCTCGGTACGGAGATGTTGTGACGGAGCCGTTCTTCAAATACGCCCGGCGAGATCTCTACATTTATAAGACCTCCGTCGGTGATCGTCGCGGTCACGCTGTCGTTGAAGTGATAGTAGGTGGCGGTCGGCAGATCGTACGAATATGCCGTCTTGTTGAGAGTGGACACAAAGTTGCCGGCAAACGCGTTGTTCGTCACCGAGCCGTTGTAGTCGGACACCGCCGCGGTGACGTACAGATTGGACGCGTCCTGCGCGACGACCGAATAGCCGCCGACCATCGACGTGGCGATGTACCCCTGCGTCGACGCCTTGCCGTTTGACCTGCCCAGCAGGGACGGCGTGTTTGTGCTGTCGGTGAACCACCCCAAGTCGTATTGGGTGTCTGGCATCATGACGATCATACCCAGGAGAGGACGGTCTGTCTCGGTCGGGTCGGACGTCACACCGCCGGCGAGCATGCCGACGTATGCGCCCGACGTCTGCGTCTGATCGAGCGTCTGATCGAGCGTCTGCTTGCCGGCAAAGAACCAGTCGGAGAACGGCGACTCGGAAAGCGTGCTCGTCACCGACAGTCCGCCGACTGTCCTGCCGCCGTTTGTGCCGTTGGCGCCGAGGCCGAGAATGCCGCCCAGATACGCCTCTCCGCCGGGCGCGCTCTTCGCCCTCATCACTCTGGGCGCGACGCCGTCGATCTTGGCGTTGCGCAATGTCCCCGCGCCCATATTGAGACCGACGACGCCGCCGACGAATGTGCCCGTCTGCGCGCTGCCTTGGAAGTCGTTCCACACGATCGAAGCCGTGTCGTTGATAGTGCCGAGATTGATACCTGCGACGCCGCCGAGCGCGAGATAGGCTCCGCTTGTCGACACGACGGTGCGCAGCGATTCGCCTCCCGCGTTGTTGTGGTAGACGGCGTTCATCGTGCCGTTGTTGACGCCGACGACGTTGCCGTAGGCGACATTGCCCGAAACGGTTATGTTCGCCCTTTCGCCCCCTCCCGTCTGACGGAACACCACGTTGTTGATGGTGCCGTTGTTGACCGAGATGAAGTCGCCGTAGGCGTTGAAGGTCTGCCCTCCGGTCCTGACCTGCGCGCCCGAGCCGGAGACGACATTGGACGAAGTCACGGTCAGGCGGTGACCCTGGCCGTCCAAAGTCTTCCACGACGGGAACACGCGGCTGCCCGACGGCGCTAGCGGCTTGTCAGAGACGGTGTTGTCCGCGTTCAAGATCACCGCGTTGGCGTATGCGTAGCCGAAGCCGCTACCCGGGTTGACCCCGAAGAAGGCGTCGACGGAAGCGGCGTCGGGCAAGGTCGTGCAAGTCAATGCGTAACGATATTCCAAATCGATGTTTCCGCCCGTGGTGTAGACAGGCAGGCGCAACAGATGACTGTCGCCGAGATCTGCGCCGTAGATGTTGTCGGAACCATCCGACGTCAATTTTTCACCGGAGGAATAGCCTTCGAATTTGTAAATGTTGTATGGGTGACCATTCAAATCCGATATTCCGTCAAAGTTGATGTTTTGCAAAAGTCCGGCATATGCCACGCCGTCCACGACTTCGCCGCTCCAAATATACGTCGCCGTCGCCCCTTGGGTGAGGATATTAGTGTTGTTTCCAGCCTTGATTTGCCCGTCAAAGCGCGCAGTCGGAGCGTTGACGGTCTTGATATAGTTGTTGTTGCCGTCACCGTAACCGAACAACGGCACGGCTCTATTCCCCGTTGCGGTGTTGATGTTTACGGTGTACTTACTTTTATCTCCGTCGCTGAATGCGTCAAGCGCCCACGGATTGTAGTTCCACCTGCCCGAACCGAAATTGGTGTTGTAGACGTTGATGTAGTTTGCAAGCGTAGTGTTGGTCGCGGAAGTGCCGAGACGTCCGCCGATAATACCGACATAGGTGCCCACGGCATACCAAGCTTGGTTATTGATCCTCGTGCCGAAATCTGTAACATTGCCTATCGTTGCATTTGTCGCATACGATTCGGAAGCAAAGGAGAAATTGCCGTGCCAACTCAAAGTCAAGTTGTTGATCGTCCCGGGTCGGATCGTCCAATCGACACCGGCACCGTATGCCCCCGAGAGTTTGTAAGTGGCGTTGGTCGCGGTCGCGTTGCCGAGCCCTACGACCAAACCGGAATAGCTCGTTTGATTGTGCCAAGCGTCATTGTAGACCTTACAATCGCCGCCATAAGCGTTGATGCCACTGATCGTCCCGCCGTCATTAATGCCGGCAACGCCGCCGACCGAACTGCTTTCCGTAGAAAGCGAAAGGACTCGTTTATGGCTGTTATACGGCCACGATGTATCAATCCCCAAATTGCTACGGAAAATGCCAATATCCGCATTGAGCGAAACGCTGCTGCCCAATATGTTGCCCGAATTGTAGCCGGCAATACCTCCGACCGCCGTCATGCCTTGATAGGAAACCTTTTGAATGTTGGATTGACCTACGACCGCATACGGGCTGGGAACGATGCCGTATTTGTCGTTGACGGTGACGGAACAGTTGATGATGCTGCCCGCGTTATAACCGGCGAGCACGCCCATCGCAACATGTCCGTCCTCTCTCATGGTCACGATATGGTCTTTCCTATCGGCGCTGTTTCCGTTCATGACCACTTTGAGATTTTTGATCGTGCCATAGTTTGCGGAAGCAAGATCGCTGACACCGTATGCCTTTTGCCCTCCCGGCAACGTAACTTTTGCGCTTTCGGAATTGTCTCCGTAATTGCCCCACCATTGCTCAAATTGTGCGGCGCCTGTAACTATATGCGTACCGCCCCATTCAGAATTGTAGACAGAGTCGAGATTGTCTCTGTCGTTCACAATCGTGATGGTATAGCCTCTGCCGTCCAAGGTCTGATTGCTTTCGATTACCCTGTCCGTATACGGCCATGAGCGCAATTCGATGTCCTTGGTCAAATAGCCGTATGAGGCGGTATCATATGGGGCGGTACCGTTGATGAAAGCGTAAAATTGCTCTTGGTTGGAGATTGCCGCCGCGCCCGACGACGGGATCGTGTTCTCGACCGGGTCGCCGTAATCGAGGGGGAAGACGGACGAAGTTTCGCTTGCGCTTTCGCCGCTTTGGACGGGCGCGTCGTTCTGTTCGCCCGTGCGCGTATAAAAAACCGCCGCAAAGACGCACGCAAGCATCACCGCCAAAACGGTGAATGCCGCGATCAATTTTGTCTTTGTCGACGAATGTGTCATAACTTCCCTTTTCCCTTTATGTTCAGGCGCTCTCGCCCGATGTCGTCTTCTCTACGCCCACGCGCACCGTGAGCGTCGCGCCCTTCAGCTCGGGCGGAGCCAGCTCCTCGCTGATGTCGAGCATCACGTCAAGCGTGACCTTGCCCGTCGCGCCCGGGGTGATGACCGGCAACTTGTATTCCGCCGCGCCTGCCGCGCCCCATTCGAGCGGCTGCCCCCCGACGGCATAGAGCCTGCATTTGATGTGCGAATTGACGTAGTCCTGCACGTCCGCGTCGACGCCCGTCCACGCATAGGAATCGGACACCCTCAGCGTGATCGACGCCGCGCCCTCGACCGCAACGGTATATTCAATGGTCACGGACGCGAACTTTTTTTCGCCGGAAACGCCGCCGCTGTTGTTCGAAACGGGAGTTTGCGGAAAAAGCTGCGCCGTGCCTACCGCGTCGCCGAGACTGATCGAAAAGTCGTCGTTGGCGCCGATCGTGACGACGGTCTTGTCGGGTACGTTGGAGAAAAATGCAAATGTCGAGGCAACGATGACCACGGCGATGACTATCGCCATGAAAACAGTGGTCAATGCCAAACCCTTTCTCATCTCACAATTCTCCCTGATCCGCCTTATCAACGCGCAATGCTCAATGCGCGCTTGTTATATATAATATAATATAACAAATCCGCGGATATGTCAATACCCATTTTTATAATTTTTGAAAATAGTACAAAACCGCCGAAAATGTCCGAAAATGTGTGGCTTACGCCTCAAATGTGTCGTTATTCAAAACAGCCCGTGCCGCGCGTCACGCTCCTGCCGTCCTCGACGATCTCGGTCAAGTTGCCGCAGCGGAAAAAGCAATAGTTCCCCAAAGTCAACGGCGCGCCGCTCTCGAAAGTCACCTTGGTCAACGCGTCCATGTATGAGAAGGAGTGAGCGGAAATGCTCGCCACCTTCGCGCCGATCGTCAGCTCGGTCACCAGCCCCAGCGCCTCGCCGCCGTCCTGCTGGATGTTGGGCATCGCCACCGCGACGACGTCGACCGCGCTCGCCTCGACGCTTATCCCCTCGACCGTGCCGCCGCCGTCCGTCTTGACAAAGATCTGCGCCGGGATGAGCAGCTCCTCTATGATGCCGTAATAGCCGATCGCCGTCACTTCGCTCACCGCGCCGACGTACTCCGCGCCGCCGTTCTTTGCGACAAAACAGCCTGCGGCGTCGTCAAAGGCGAGCACAAGATCTTCGCCGCCCTCGCCCTTCGCCGAAAAGCGCAAATACCGCACCGACGGGTCGCCCCAGCCCATCACCTCAAAGTCGTAGGACGCGCCCTCGCCTTCGCCGCTAATCCACACGGCAAGCGAAACGCCCGTCACCGCCAACACCGCGATGACGACCACAAGCGTGATCACGATCATCTTTTGCCTTGTACCTGCCGTCATATCTCTCCTTTGCGCATTTCGCGCGTTTTTGCCGTTTTTTGCGACCTGTTTCGCTTTATAGCGCCCTTGCGGTCACTTCAAAGCCGAACGTACAGCCTCTGAACGCCTCGTCCGCGAACGGGAACGGTATGCCAATGTCGTTCTCGTCCGCATAGCCGAACTCGATCTTCAAGCGCAGCTTGTGCTCGGGACAGTCGGCAAGATTGGGCATTACGTCGCCGGGATAGGTGAAACGGACTTCGTTCCCGTATTCGCCCGTCACCCTCGCCACCGAGATGCGGAACAATTGCTCCGTCATCGCCCTGTCCAATTTGAGCACCGCCGGACGTCCGCCGTCCGCCAGATAGACATACCCCTCCGCGCCGTCGGGCGGCTCGGTCAGCACCCATCCGCCGCTTTCGTCTTTCTCCGCCTCGCCGATGTGCGGTTCAAGATCGCCGGCGCTTTCGAAAAGCTGCGCGCCGCCGCCGTCCGTCAGCTTGGAAAACACCGCGCTCCAAAGCCGCTGCACCGTCACGCCCGTCGTCATCCCCTCGCCCAACGTCACCGTCAAGCCCTCGAAGTTGACCGCAAGCGTCAAGTCCTCGCTGCCCTGCATAAACACGCCGATCTCGTATTGGGCGACATACGCCGCGTCCGGGTCGCCCGACGGATATGCCTCGCCGTTCTCTCTGAAACCCAGCTCGCCGTTGAATTTTGTCGTGTTGAGCAGCGTGCCGATGATCGTGCCTACCACCCCCTCGGGCAGCTCATCGTCCGTCAAATAGACGTAGTTGGTGTCGCCGATCGTGAACGCGTTCCCCACCTTCACCTCTTCCATCGTCTGAGCAAACCACGCGAAAGTCAATGCCATTGTGCAAACCAACAGCACCACGATCAATATCGGCACCAATGCTCTCGCGCTTTTCACTTCTTTCCCTCGTTATCCTCGTTATCCTTGTCGGACTTGCCGCGAAGATATTCCTCGACGGCTTGCCGTTTGAGCTCCTCTTCCCTCGCCGCGCGCGCCTTCTCTGCCTCGTCGAGCCGCGCCGCCGCCTCTTCGCGCGCCTTCTTCGCCTTGGCTTTGCCGCTCTCCTTCGCCGCGTATGCGATCTGCCAGATCAGCACCGCCAAAAGCGGCACCACGATCAGCACGATGAAGCCGTACGGCTTGACGAAGAACGAGTGCAGCCCGGCAAGCGCTTCGCTGTGCCCCACCACCTTGCCGACCAGCGCCGACACCGGCACGGGCACCGGATCCGCCGCCGGCGACGCGTCGCCCTGCGTGCGGATGTACCACACTCCGTCTTCGAGATAGGGCGCCTCGATCACGCGGTGGGTCACGTTGTAACCGGCGACGTCGCCGAAACCCTCCGGCGCGACAAATGTCACCACTTCGCCGTCTGCGACCGCCCCCTCGGGCGACGACAGCTGCGCCGAAGAAAACTCGTCGACGATGATCACGTCGCCGCGGTCGTACGTCCCCGTCATCGAGTCGGTCAAGACCACCATCATGCGATAGCCGAAAAGGGACGGGTCACGCCCCAGCGCCGTCTCGACGACGATCGTCAAAAGACAGCCGACCGCAAACAGGAACACGACGGTGATAATTATGTCGACAATCAACACGGGCACGGATTTTTTCTTTTTTTGTTCCTCTCCGTCCCGAGCGCGGTTTTTGCTCATTTCTACCTTTTGCGCACCTTGGGCGCAAGCGTCTTTTCGCCGCCGTCTGCCCCCTCTTCGGGCACGCTCTCACGCGGCTTTCCGCCCGCCGGCGTTTGCGCCTTTGCGCCTTTCTTTTTCGCCTTGGGCGCAAGCACCGATTCCTCTGCCGCCGCCTCTTCGTCCGACGCCTTTTCAGTCGGCTCGGGCTCTTTTTCCGGCGACTTGCCCTGCTTTTTCCTGCCCTTGGGCGCAAGCGGCGCGTCCTCTTTGGGTCCGTCCGACGCAGGTTCGCCCGCCTCTTCTTGGGGCGGCGTCAGCACCTCTTCGGGCATGGGCAGCGCCTCTTCGGGCGGCGTCAAAATTTGCTCCGGGGGCGGCACGTCATCCGGCGGCACAAGCACCTCTTCGGGACGCAGCTTGGCGGGCGCGTCTTCCCTCTCGTCGATGTCCGTCATGTCCGTCGCGAGCATGGGCGTCACCTCGGGCGCTTCCACCTCTTCGAGCGCCTCAAATTGCTCTTCGGGCGGCGCCTCCGGCGTGTTTTCCAACTTCTCCTCGATCTCTTTCAGGCGCTGTTCCGCCCTCGCGCGTCGACGCTCTTCCGCCTTGCGCTGCTTCTCTTCGAGCTTTTCTTTGCGCGCAAGCACGCGCTCGACCGTCTCTTTCTCCTTTTCAAGCTGTTTGCGCAGCCTCTCCGCGTCCAGCCCCTCCTGCCGCGCCTGTATCTCCGCCATCTCCGTCTTGCGCTGCGCCGAAACCTCGCGCTCGGCAAGCAATACGCGGTCGATCGCCAAATTGATGCGGCGAAGCTCCGCCTTGGTGACCTTGGCGTCCGTCTGCTGGAACATGTTGCGGATCTCCGCAATGCCGAAGTCGGGCGGCAGCTCGTCGTCTTCGCCCTTTTCCTCTTCGTCCTCCTGCTCCTGCGGCTCTTCCGACTCCTCTTCGGGATGCTCCTCGTCCGGGACGGTCTCGGCGACCTCTTCCTGCACGGGCGGAACGTCCGTCTCCTTGGGCTGTTCCTCTTCCGCAGCCTGTTCCTCTTCCTTTTTGTCCGCCTTTTCGACCTCTTCCTTCTCCTTTTGCTCCTCTTCGGTCATGTTCGCCTCATCGAAGAACGCCATGTCCTGCGCCTCGCCGTGGATGAGCCCCTCCATGATCATGTTGGACAGACACATCATGTCGCTGACCAAAGTGTCCACCTTTTCGTCGACGGGCATCTTCTTGATGTCGTTCTCGACTTGAAAGCCCATCTTTGTATAACTTTCGATGAACTGCCACAACACCAAAGCCTTTTTGAAGTCGGGGTTTTTGAGAATGACGTTGGTGCGCGTGATCGGCGGCCGCACAGGCGCGCTGTTGATCATTTGCTTGGCGAACGGCGACGACAAAAAGTCGCTGATGACGCGCTGCAACTTGGTCACGCGCTGCAATATCTCGACGTCGCGGCTCTGTTCCGCCTCTTGTTCGGGGTCGGTCGGCAGCGAGCCGACGATCTCGAAATTGCAAAACACGCGCGTCTTGCCCATGAAGAAGTTGCCCTTTGCCGTCAGCTCCAAAATATGGTCGTTGACGTACGACATCTTGATCGCGTCGAGACGGCGCGTGACGAAATTCGACAAATTTTTGAGCAACGTGTAGATGAACCTGTTCTCGTAGACCTCGAAGCTCTCTTCCTTGGTCGTGTTGAGAATCTTGTTGGGGGTGACGTTGCCCTCTTTGTCGACCGCGGCAATCATGTTGGTGTGCTGCGCCAAATGCTTGATCGACTCGGTCGAAATCGCGCGCGCAAGCGAGATGTCGACGATGTCCTCTTCGACGACGATGAACTTGCGCGGATTGCGGACGATGTTGTCCAAATTGACGATGCAGGACTCGATCATCTCGATCCAATCCAGCTCGAAATGCTTTTTGCGGTCTTTGCGATTGAGCTTGAACTCGGGGCGCGACGCGCGCAGACGACGTCGAAAAGCGGCGTAAAAGTCCTCTGAACGCAACATTGCGTTCACCTTGTCCGCATATTTTTCAAACTTCTCTCTGTCGTCCATTTTCCCTTATCCTGCCGATGTTTTACTCTTGCGGCGGCTCCTTTTTGCCGTCCTCTTTTTGCTCCGCCTCGGGCTGCTCGTCCGCGGTTTGCTCCGCCTCAGGCTGCTCGGTCGGCTGCACGGGCGCGGCTTGCGCGCCTGCGTTTTGCGAAGCGAGATATTCCTCGATCGCGCGGCGCTTGATCTCCTCTTCGTCGAGAGCGGCGTTGCTTTGCGCCGCAGCCAAAGCCGCCTGCGCCTGCTCCTGCTGCTTTTTGAGCTTCGCCTCGACGACCATGCGGATGACCAAATATGCGTTGTAGACCAACAGCAAGATCAGCGGCAGCATGACCACAAGGAAGAAATGCGTAGGCTCTTGCAGCCAGCTGAGCGCGTTGCCGACGCCTGCGATCTTGGACGAATAGATGCCCTTGATGTCGCCGGCATAGATCGCGGTCGGCTCGACGCCCTCCGCCTCCGCGTCGCCCTTGGTGTAGAAGGTGCGCACGCCGCTGTCGCTCTCTTCGATGTCGACGATGCGGTGAGTGATGAACCCGCGCGCGCCGCCGACGTTGCCGACATAGGTGACGATGTCGCCCACTTCGAGCGCGGCGATGGACTCGTCGGTCGCCTTGTTGACGACGATCAGATCGCCCGCGTTGAAACTGTCGGGATTGTCGCCCTCCATACTTCCGGTCAAGACGGGCATCAGCCTCACCGACGCGTCGCCGAAATCGGTCGTCGTCTCATAGCCTGTCGACAGCAAGATCGAGATCGAGAAGCCGATCGCGACCACGACGATGATCAACTCCAACGCGATGACGACGGCGTTGATTATCTTTTTTTGTTTTTCGGAAAGAATGCTCTTTTTCTTTGCCTTTTCCATGCGATATATATTCCTCCCTGCAGGGAATTGTCTTGCGGTATCAGAACAGCTTCTTCAACCTTTGCAAATACTCTTTGCTCTCGCCCATGTTCTCTTCGCCGAACAGCTCGGACAGATAATCGCAAAGCCCGTCGATCTCGTCGCGGATGAAGCCGAGGTTGAGCGACTCGAACTTGCGCAAAATCTTGTTGCAAAGCACATAGTCGATGCCGTCGATCTCAGTGCCGCCGCACGCGACGTAGGACGGAACGAACTCCTTGAGCTGCTTGACGATACGGTTACCGAACGCCAAACGGAAGTGTTCGATGACATAATCGTCGAGAGTGTTGATCTTGTCGATGACCTCCTGCGAGACCTTGTACTTTTCCTGCGCCTCTTTGAACATCGCCTCGACGTGCTTGAACGAGATGTAAAGTTTGTCCGTATCGGGCGCGTCGAACGGCACGCCCTTGGTGTTGATGTTGATCGGGATCGCACGGTCGTAGACCTTGTCCGAGATCGCGAACGTCGAGTCGTCGTTGTTCGCCGTGCCGACGAACCACATGTTTTGCGGAAGCGTGAACCTGCCCTTGACAACGTGCTTGGGGTCGTTGGGCCAGCCGCTCGGGACAAGGTCGACGATCCAGTTGTCGCGCGACGGCATTTCCAAAATGGACAGCATTTCCGCAAAGTAGTACTCGACACGCGCGATGTTCATTTCGTCCAAAACGGTGATGTAGATGTTCTCGTTCCAGGTCGCTTCGTACATCTTTTTGAGAACTTCCGTCTCGTTGAACCGCTTGGTGAATTCGTTGAAGTAGCCGAACAGCTCCGTACGGTCGCGCCACGACGGCTGAACGGACGCGATCGTCGCCGGATTGTCGAGGAATTGACCCGTCGCGTACGCAAGCGACGTCTTACCGGTACCGGATATACCTTGCAGAATCAAAAGCCTCGTCGTCGACATGCCCGCCCAGAAAAGACGGATGATGCGCGGTTCGTAATAGAGCCTGAGACGGCTCGCCGCAAAGTTGCGGAAACGGTCGCAGATCTGCTCCAAAGTGATGTCGTTGTCATATTCGGGCGGCGTGTAGTTTTCGTAAATTTGATCGACTTCGGTCAATTTGAAGAAGCGGCTCTCGCCCGTTTGCTTCTTTTCCTCGCCCTCCGCCGCGGCGCCCTCTTCGCCCTCTTCGAGCGCGGCAAGCGCCTCTTCGTCGCCGACCGCGTGCACCTTCATCGAGAGGATGCGATCCTTCTCGCGCGTCAATTTGACGATCTGCTTTTTGAGGTTGTGGATCTCGTCCAAAAGGTCTTGGTTGATGACCGGCTTGCGGAAGCGGCGGATCAGCCTCAAAAGCCCCCACACGATCAGCCATACGAGCGCAGCCAAGATCGCGACAACCAAGATCGCAAGCAAAATCGCGACCACCCAGCCGCCGGCGTTCCAATCGCCCGAGTAGACCCAAAAGACCTCGTAGTATTCCGGGAAGTTGAACATCTGGAAAAGTCCGCCGAATATCCCCACGAATATCCCGCTGACGCCTTCCCACAGCACTCCCAGAAAAGCCTTGATGAATTCAAGCATGTTTCCCATAATTCCCTCGCTCTTATGCTATATCCGCATTTTCGTCCGTCACCTCGAACATGAACTCGAAGTTGACGTACGCGCTTTTTATCGCGTCCACGCAGTCCGCGTCCGTGCCCTCGACCCAGACCAAGACCGTAAACTTTTTGACCTCGCCCGGCGCGAGCGGCAGGTCGGTGTGCTCGAACACAACGCACTTTTCGTCGTCCTCTTCGTCGACAAAACCGAGAAACGGCGTGGTCGTGCTTTCTCCCAAAAGATCGTCCAATTGCGTGCCCTCGCGCAGCAGGAACGGCGTTTGAGTCGCCCGATCGTCGTTGAGATCGGCATAGGAAATCGCCTCCGGCGTCATCTCGCCGGTCTCCTCGTCGAGAAAAGGCATCGCATAGCATGTCGCCCTGTACGCCGCCTCTTCGGGTATGTCCCCGGCAGACTCTCCGCCCTCTTCGGGCGCCGCCTCGACGTCCGAGCCAGGCTCCGCCTCCTCGACGACTATTATGCGCAACGCGTTCTCGACGTCGCGCGAAAGTTGGTTGAGCACGATTGTCGACGTGTAGTAGATCGCCGTCTCGCCCATATTGCGCAAATAGAAACTGTAGGCGATCACGTTCTCTTCGTGGTGATTGCCCTCTCTGCCGAGCACGCTGCCCGCCTGCTCTATCCACTCGTAAGTGGTGTTGGTCATCTGCTCGGGACCCTGCATACGGATCACCGATGTGGGAGAGTTGAAATCTTCGGTCTCGGAAAGCGAGATCGTGCCGACGTTGCGGCGGTTGATGTAAATGCGGAGACTGTTGGCGTCGATGAAAGAGATCGTCCCCCACACCGTCCCCGTAAGGAACAGCGCGGCGATCAAAAAGATGATAAGAGCGCTCGTAAACGTACGGCGCTTTGACGCCGCCCGGATGGATTGATTCTTGATGATCTCATCTCCGCTGCGAGTTTTCCTGCTCACACCCTTACCTCTCATAACTTTGCGCGCCCCTATCATGCGCACGCAAAATGCGCGCGTGAATATACGCGTATATTTTTATTATAATATACTAATCGCCCCCTGTCAATATGAAATTGAAAAAACTTTCGAGCATTTTTTCGCAAAGCCGCCGCCTGCCGCGCTTTACACGAAAAAACGGAGCGCGGTCAACTCGCGCCCCGATGCCGTTTTTGCGACCTGTTTCGACTAAATGACCCCGATCGGGATCGCGCAATCTGTCCCTGCCCCTCGATGACGATACGGCAAGTTTTGCGCCGCATTGCCGCATTTAATCCAAAATATCATCGGATATTGCGCATTGAATTGCCGCAATTTCTCGAAAAGCCACATTTGGCGACGGCAAGGCGCGAGTGCGGCACATCTTTTCGCAAAACAAGACCTTTACGAAAAGGCGCAAAAACGGAAACCTATCTCCGCCAAAGCGGAGAAATAAAGATAAGGAGCAAAAAATTATGAAAAAGAGTTTGGTCATTTCGACGATCGCGACCGTGCTCGTCGTCGTCGTGGCTCTCACCACCGCGACCTTTGCGTGGTTCTCGACGACGTCGCAAACATCAATCGAATCATCGTTCACGATTGGCGCCACCAACAGTCCGGTCACTTTGGCAAGATGGCTGCCAGGCGCTGGAGCTGCTACGGGTGCATATGAAGGACCTCTTTCGGTAGAGTGGGCTCTCGGTACTGCCGATAGCACAAATTACGAATTTGATTACGTAGAAGGTTCTGAGGGTGTCGTACAAACACCCGGCGGTTATCCCGCGGATTCCTATATGCCGAGTGCACCGCTTGCCGAAATCAATCCGACCACATTCGTGTCTGAATCTGAGCTTGCAGACAAAGACGGATTGCCCGGTACGGAATTCGTTACAGGTTCGACAACGAGCGGCGTAACTACAATCAACGCAAACAATGTTCGTCCTGTCGCTGTTAGATTCCAGCTGTCCGCGTCTCAATTTGCAAGTACTGCGGTCTCGGTTTCCGTTACGATCAGCGTTCCCGATGACCCCGCCACGGCTGACTATACTGCTGCAAAGAACGCAAGGGTTTATTTGGCGGGTCGCATTCAAAACAACGGCACAGCCGATGCAGACAATCAAGCGTTTACCATCGCCACCAATTACAATTATGTGTCCAACAAAACGCAATATGCTACAGAGCCTGTAGCGTTTACTAATACGCCAGATGCATCGCATACAGGTGCTACCGCAGAGGCAATGTACGACAGCAAAAACAATACGGACGGAATCTTCTTGTCCACCACCGCTACTGAAGTAATCGCAAAAATCGATCCTTCCAAAATTGACCAATATGCAGGCGGCTCGACGAGCGCGGCAGCTTCGGCCGTGTTCAAGACCACCGCTGGTACGTTCTACGATTGCGTGCTCTACATTTGGCTGGATGGTACTTCCGCTGTAGACTCGTCCGCACGTGGTGCCTTTGAGGTTGATGTGCAATTCGGCGGTATCGATGCAGCCACTGCCGCATCTCCATCTCCGGCACCCTAATATTGAATTGACAAACTCTGAATATACGCCCACCTCGCGTGGGGTGGGCGGATAGGAGTGGTCGCTTTTCGGGAGAAAAGCCATGCGACTTGTGCGCGAATTCACGGTGCGAAAGCATCAAGTGCGGCGCGAGGTCGTTTTTTCTTGCATAAAAAAACTACACGCCGCACCGCGAGGTGAATACGCGCATAGTTCAACCAACCCCGAAAGTTCTGCCCACCCCACGCGAGGTGGGCAGATATTCGAGTTTGTCAATTGATACGCTGCTTTATTATCAAGCGCCTTCGCCGCCGGCATTGTTGTCTACGCCGGAAACTACCAATTCAAAGGTAAATTCGCCGCGGCTGGAGCCGGTATCGGTCGAATCACCTTCAAGCCACAGATACATCACGCAATCAACAGGGACACCGCCGGTCATTTGGAAAGAAATTGTTTGATCAACGGACAATCTATCCGTGGAAATCGAAGCAAAGCTCATCTTTTGAATGATCTCGGTCGCTGTTGCCACCGCTCCGGAATCCGTGGTACTGAAATTTTTTGTCTCATATATCGGAGTGATAAATGCATCATCATCCGCATCGGCGGTAGCAGGCGCGTTGGTGATATAGTGGTAGTCCGTACCGAATTGGAAAGATTGCGCCGTTGCGGAAGGATTCGCCGACGTGCCCAAAATCACAATTCTGACATTCTTGACCGCATTGAGGTCGTTGGGAGTAGGAGGATTGGGAATCTCCAAAGACAAAGTCAAGGTCGCCGTGGTGCTTGCGTTACCGGTTTGCAATTGGAATCTTGCAACGACAGGTTTTACTCCTACATTCGTGACGTCTATCTTGCCGCCGGTCTTTGCTTCAGCCGCGATGAAGTCGATATCGGGCAAGCCCACGTTGTTGGTCTCTGTGTTATCGGTAACAGTGCTGTCAATCACTTTAACAGGCATCAACGGACGATAGTCTGTCTGCGCGTTTGTGTTTTGACCGGGATCAAAAGCACCGCTTGCATGTGCCGCGTCCCATTCATACGTGCCTGTATAGAGACCAAGAGCCATTTCTTCTCTTGTGGCGATAGGCGCAGCGTTGAATGTCGGAGTGGGCAATGTCTTGTTCCAAGTATAGAGGTCGACATTGCCGCCGGATTGTGCAACAATAAATTTTGACGAAGTTTCCGCAACACCCGAAGTGGTGAACCACGCAAAGGTCGCTGTGGTGAGAGCCACGACGACAACGAGCACGGTCGCGATCGTTGAAATGACCAAACTCTTTTTCATAATTTTTTGCTCCTTATCTTTATTTCTCCGCTTTGGCGGAGATAGGTTTCCGTTTTGTGCCTTTTCGTAAAGGTCTTGTTTTGCGAAGCGGTTGCTCCGCCCTATCATATGATATTCGCGCTTATGCACGCGAACGCATTGACAATTCTCTTAACTCGCGAACACGTTCGCCAACCTCTTTTTGGGTTTACTGAACGCGCTGCCGCCGAAGAGCGTACATCCGGCGTCGACGAACCATTGCAAATTGGTCTTGTTGACCACGTTGCCGACGACGAAGACGGGGTCGAACTCCTTGGTCGCCATGTGGAAAAGCGACAGCATCGACTTGTTGCCCTCGTTGAAGTAGCGGTAGTCGATGAGGTAGGCGTCCGGGCGGTACTTGGCGATGACGTCGACCGGGGCGCGTTCGATGCCCTCGATCATGATCTTGGCGCCGCGCTTGCGGAGGAAGTTGAGCCCCATACGACTGTTGCGTTCGCCGAACGCCTCCAAAGCGTAGATGTCAAAGCACATATACAAATTGGGCAGGTCGGACTGCGCCAGCCGGTGGACGTTGCCCTCCTCGAGCAGCCTCGCACTGAGCTTGTAGATGAAAGGTACGTCGTGATAGGT
>NHCFR05603__coassemble_198_pt1 | contig 85270 bp, 66 predicted proteins | sample NHCFR05603__metabat2_high_PE_018 | metagenome-assembled genome bin NHCFR05603 | reverse complement strand
GTTCGTGCTTTTGCGAATGCCGTCGGCGAGCTCTTTGGCATACTCCTCGTCGAGATCGATATTGAAGGTGCCTACCAGCTTACCGCGGTCGCGCACGCCGAACGCCTCGCCTCCTTCCATCACCGCTTTGAGCTGTTCGTCGGTGTAGGGATAGAAGAAAGTTTTGCGGCGCAACGCCTTCCTGCACTCGGTCAGGAAGGCGTGCTCCTCTTCGTAATCTCCACCGGTCAGTTTGACGACCTCGAAGTTCACGTTCTCTTTCATTGCGCGAGCAGCTTGACGAGCACCGCCTTTTGGGCGTGCAGTCTGTTCTCCGCCTCGTCGAAGATCTCGGGGTGAGATTCGATGACCTCGTCCGAGATTTCCTCTCCCCTATGCGCCGGCAGGCAGTGCAGCACCATCGCGTCGCCCTTGGCGCACTTCATCAGCTCGCCGTCAACGCAATAGCCGGCGAATGCCTTGCGGCGAATCTCCGCCTCTTTTTCCTGTCCCATCGACGCCCAGACGTCGGTATAGACGACGTCCGCGTCCGCCGCCGCCTCTTTGGGCGACGCGGTCAGCTTGAACTTGTCGCCGTATTTTGCGGCAAAGTCGAGCACGGTCTTGTCGGGATGATAGCCGTCGGGGCAAGCGACGGACACCTGCATGCCCATCGTCAGACAGCCGACAATCAGCGAGTTCGCCATGTTGTTGCCGTCGCCGACATAGCAGAATTTGAGCGAGTCGAACGCGCCCTTTTGCTCGCGTATTGTCATCAAGTCGGCGAGGACTTGGCAGGGGTGCGCATAGTCGGTCAAGCCGTTGATGATGGGAATGCTTCCGTATTTGGCGAGGTCTTCGGGGTCGCTCTGCTTGAAGGTGCGGATCATGATGCCGTCGAGATAGCGCGAAAGCACTCGTGCGGTATCCTTGATCGGCTCGCCTCTGCCGATCTGAAGATCTGACGACGAGAGGAAGAGCGCCTCTCCGCCCAGCTGATACATTCCCACTTCAAAGGACACGCGCGTACGCGTCGACGCCTTTTGAAAAATCATGCCGAGCGTCTTGCCGGCGAGCACGTGGTGGGTGATGTTGTGCTGTTTTTCGTATTTGAGTTGGTCGGCGAGGTTGAGGATGGACATGATGTCCTTGCCGTCAAGGTCCGCCATTTTGAGCAGATGTTTCATATTTTCACCTCAGTCTTTGAGTATCGAAGTCAAGATATCCATGCCCTTTTCGAGCGCGGCGTCGTCGATTGTCAACGGGGGCAGCAGCCTCACTCTGTCCTTTGCGGTCAGCACAAGGAGCCCCTTTGCGAGCGCCTTTTTCGCGATGTCCGCCGCCTTTTGCTTCTCGGGCAAGATGCCGATCATCATCCCGAGTCCGCTCACCGCCTTGACTCCCGGGCAGCCGTCAAGCCTTGCGCGGATATATTCGCCCTTGCGCGCCGCGTCGGCGAGCAGTTTGTCGTCCAGCCTGTCGACGACGACGTTCGCGCCGGCGCAGACGACGGGGTTGCCGCCGAACGTACTGCCGTGCATACCGGCGCCGAGCGTATTCGCGACCTTTTCGCCGGCGAGCACCGCGCCGATCGGCAAGCCGCCCCCGAGGCCCTTGGCGAGCGTGGTGATGTCGGGCAAAATGCCGAAATGCTGCGACGCGAGCAGCTTGCCCGTCCTACCCATGCCCGTCTGCACCTCGTCGGCGACGAACAGCACGTCGCGCGCGCGGCACATCTCGTACGCCTCGGTCACGAAATTCGCGTCCAGAGCGACGACGCCGCCCTCTCCTTGTACGAACTCGACGACGAGCGCGCACGCGCCTTCAAGCGCGTTTGAGAGCGCGTCGAGATCGCCTGCGGGCACATACTCGAAGCCGCCGGTGAACGGAAAGAACCATTTGTGGTAACCGTCCTGTCCGGTCGCGGACAGAGTGCTTATCGTCCTGCCGTGGAAGGAGTTGACGAGGGTGACGACCTTGGACCTGCCGTCGCCGTACTTGTCGTATGAGTATTTGCGCGCGAGCTTGATCGCGCCCTCGTTCGCCTCCGCGCCCGAGTTGCCGAAGAACACTTTGGCGTAGCCGGTGCGCGCGCACAGCTTTTGCGCGAGGAGCGCACACGGTTCGGTATAGTAGAGGTTGGAGGTGTGATTGAGTTTGTGCGCCTGCGCGGACACCGCGTCCGCCCATTCGTCGTCGCACCACCCGAGACAATTGACCCCTATGCCCGACGTAAAGTCGACATATTCGTTCCCCTTTTCGTCGCGGCAGATCGCGCCCTTGCCGCTTTCGATCAGCAGGTCGAAGCGCGCATAGGTGTTCATCACATATTGCCTGTCAGTCGATTTGATGTCTTTCATATCACTTGAACAGTGTGCCGACGCCCTCGTTGGTCAGCATCTCGATGAGAATGGAGTGCGGTATGCGCCCGTCGATGATGATGGACTGCTTGACGCCGCGGCGCACCGCCTCGACGCAGCAGTCGACCTTGGGGATCATGCCGCCGCTTATGATGCCCTTGCGTTTGAGCGAGGGGACGTCCGAGACGTACACTTCGCCGATCAGGGTGTCCTCGTCATCCTTGTCCATCAACAACCCGCGAATGTCGGTCATCAGCACGAGGTTTTCCGCGCCCATTGCCGCCGCGATACGCGCCGCCGCGGTGTCGGCGTTGACGTTGTAGACGTTGCCTTCGCCGTCCGTGCCCACGGTCGCGACGACGGGGATATATCCGCCTGCGAGCGCGTCCTCGATGGGACCGGCGTCTACGTCGACGACGTCGCCGACAAAGCCCAGATCCACCTCGCCCTTATGCTTTTCGCATTTGAGCATGCCGCCGTCTATCCCGGACAGCCCGAGCGCCTTGCCTCCGCTTTCGCCAAGCATCATCACGAGGTTTTTGTTGATCTTTCCGGCAAGGACCATCTGCACGATCTCGGCGGTCTCGCCGTCGGTATAGCGCAGTCCGCCGACGAACTCCGACTTCTTGCCGACGCGTTTGAGCATCTCCGAGATCTCGGGGCCGCCGCCGTGGACGAGCACGACCTTGACGCCGATCAGCGACAGCATGACTATGTCGCTCATCACCGCGTGTTTGAGCTCGTCGCCGAGCATCGCGTTGCCGCCGTACTTGATGACGACGACCTTGCCGTTGTATTTCCTGATGTTGGGCAGCGCGTCGCTGAGCACGCGCGCCTTGCTTGCGATATCCATGTTTACGTCCTGTAATCCGCGTTTATCTTGACATAGTCATAGGTGAGGTCGCATCCCCACGCGGTCGCCGACGCGTCGCCGTCGCCGCATGTCACGTCGATCGTGACCTCGTCTTCGGCCAGCACTTTCTTTGCCTCGTCCTCCGAAAATTCCACGCCGTTGCCGCCCTCGCAGACGGTGACCGAGCCGACGCGCGAACACAATTTGACGCCCACCTTGGTGATGTCGCAGACGGCGTCGGCATAGCCGATCGCGCACAATATGCGTCCCCAATTGGCGTCCGCGGCAAACATCGCGGCTTTGAGCAGCGAGCTGCATACGACGCTCTTGGCGATCGCCTTAGCGGACTTGACGTCCGCTCCGCCTTGCACCTTGCACTCGACCAGCCTCGTCGCGCCCTCGCCGTCCTTTGCGATCGCACGCGACACGCGCGTCATCACCGAAAGCAGCGCCGTCTTGAACGTCTCGTAATCGGCTCCCTTCGCGTCGATGGGCGCATTTTCCGCCGCGCCGTTGGCGACGATCATCGCCATGTCGTTGGTCGAACTGTCGCCGTCGATACTGACCATGTTGAGAGTGTCGTCGATGACCTCTTTGAGCGCCTCTGCGAGCATCTCGGGCACGATCGCGGCGTCGGAAGTGACAAAACAAAGCAGCGTCGCCATATTGGGATGGATCATGCCGCTGCCCTTGGCGATCGCGCCTATGCGGCAGGTCTTGCCGCCAAGTTCGAACTCGCAGGCGAACTCCTTCTTCACCGTATCTGTGGTCATGATCGCCTCGGCGGCGTCCGAACTGCCGTCCGCTTTGAGCGCTTTGACCAGCGCGGGCATCGCGGCGTCGATGGGCTCGATGGGCAGGATCTGCCCGATCACGCCGGTTGAAGCGACGATGACGTCGTTCTCGTCAATGCCCGAATCGCGCATGACTAGGCGGCACATTTGCTCCGCCTTTTGCACGCCGTCGGCGTTGCAGGTATTGGCGTTGCCGCTGTTGCAGACTATCGCACGCGCGTAACCGTCGGCGATATGCGCCTTGGTGACTGCGATAGGCGCGCCCTTGACCTTGTTGCGCGTATAGACGCCGGCAGCCGCCGCGCGGCGGTCGCTGACGATGAGCGCGAGGTCGCGCTTGCTCTTGTTCTTTCTGATCCCGCAATGCACGCCCGCGGCTTTGAAGCCCTGCGGCGCGCACACGCCTCCCGTGATTTCCTTCATCTCAAAACGCGGGCGGAACGAGTTCCAATCCGCTCTCCTCCTTGATGCCGAACATCAAATTCATATTCTGTATCGCCTGACCGGCGGCGCCTTTGACCATGTTGTCGATCGTGCTCGTGATCACCGCCTTGCGGGCATGAGCGTCGACGAACACGCCTATGTCGCAGAAGTTGGACGCCTTGACGTCGCGTATGTTCGCCGCCCTGCCGAGAGGCAGCACGCGGACGAACTTTTCGCCGCGATAGAAGTCGGAATACAGCTTGTGCAGCTCCTCCGCGGTGACGTCCGCCGTAAGATCGAAATACATCGTCGTCTCAATGCCCCTGTTGACGGGCAAAAGGTGCGGCACAAAAGTCACCTTGACCTCGCACTCCGCCAACGCGGACAGCGTCTGCTCCATCTCGGGCGTATGCCTGTGCGCCGCCGCCTTGTAGGCGGAAAACGCCTCGTTGCAATTGGGATAGTGCGTGGTGTCCGAAAGCCCTCTGCCCGAGCCCGTCACGCCCGACTTGCTGTCGACGACAACCGAACCGGAGACGAGTTTTGCCCTGAGCAGCGGCGCGGCGCCGAGCGCGACCGAGGTCGGATAGCACCCCGGGTTGCCGATAATCGGCTGCCCGTTGTAGAGCGCGCGATGCAATTCGGGGATGCAATACAGCGACTGCGCGTGCAAATCGGGGCGAAGATACGCCTTGCCGTACCACTTGTTGTACTCCTCTTCGCTGTCCAGACGGAAGTCAGCGCCGAGGTCGATCAGCTTTTTGCCGGCGGCGACGCACTTGCCGGCGAGAGCCTCGCTCAGCCCGTGCGGCAGAGACGCAAACACGACGTCGCTCTTCGCGACGACCGCGTCCTCGTCCTCGAGCAATATGTCGCATATCCCGAAGAGATTGGGATATACGTCGCTCAACTTTTTGCCTTCGAAGCTGACCGACGACGCCGCGACGAGCCGCGCCTCGGGATGAGTGCACAGCAACCTCGCGAGTTCCGCTCCGGCATAGCCGGTCGCTCCCACTATTCCTGCTTTTATCATTGTTCTTCGATCGGTTTCAAAACCGTGTTCTTGATTTGTTCGATATGCTTTTTCACCGCCTGCGGCGCGGGACCGCCGACGACATTCCTGCCCTTGACGCAGGTGATGAGGTCGATCGCCTCATAGACGTCTTTGTCGAACAGTCCGCTCTCTTTGCGATAGTCCTCGAGCGGCAGCGCGTCCAACGTAACGCCCCTCTCCACGCACAGCGCGACGAGCCGTCCGACCACTCCGTAGGCGTCTCGGAAGGGCATCCCCTTCTTGACCAGATAGTCGGCGCAATCGGTCGCGTTGATGAAGCCGCGCTTGCCGGCTGCAAGCATATTTTCGGGGAGGAACTTTGCCGTCGCCAACATCGGTTCGATGATGGAAAGGCATTGTTTGAGCGTGTCGACGCTGTCGAACACCGCCTCTTTGTCCTCCTGCATGTCTTTGTTGTACGCGAGCGGCAAGCCTTTGAGCATCGTCAAAAGCGTCGTCAGATCGCCGACCGCGCGCCCCGTCTTGCCGCGGATCAATTCGCAGATGTCGGGGTTTTTCTTTTGCGGCATGATGCTGCTGCCCGTCGCATATGCGTCGTCGAGCTCGACGAACTTGAACTCCCAGCTGCACCACAGCACAATCTCTTCGGACAGTCTCGACAGATGAGTCATCGTCAGCGCCGCCGCCGCGCAGAATTCCACGCAATAGTCGCGGTCGGACACCCCGTCCAAGCTGTTAGCGCACGGCGCGTCGAAGCCCAGCATCTTCGCGGTGAATTCGCGGTCGATCGGGTAGGTCGTCGTCGCGAGCGCGCCGCAGCCGAGAGGGCTGAAATTCATCAGCTCGAAGCAATTGAACATGCGCGTCATGTCGCGCTTGAACATCTCGACATACGCCATCATGTGATGCGCGAGCGTGATCGGTTGAGCGCGCTGCAGGTGCGTATATCCGGGCATCACCGTCTCGAGATTTTTCTCGGCGATCGCGACGAGCGTCTCGATCAGCTTGCGCAGCATGCCGCAGATTTCGTCTATGCGCTTGCGCAGATACATGCGCAGATCGACCGCGACCTGATCGTTGCGCGAACGCGCGGTATGCAGCTTTTTGCCCGTCGAACCGAGGCGCTTTGTCAGCTCCTCTTCGACGAACATATGAATGTCTTCCGCCTCGGGATCGATTGCCAGCTTGCCCTCGTCGATGTCGTCGAGGATAACGGCGAGTTCGCTCGCAATCTTCTTTGCGTCTTCGGCGGCTATGATTCCCTGCCTGCCCAACATCGAGACGTGCGCGATGCTGCCTGTGATGTCCTCACGGTACATCGCGCTGTCGAACGACACCGAACTGTTGAAGTCGTTGACCCTCGAGTCGAGCTCTTTGGAGAACCTGCCCTTCCAGAGTTTTGCCATTACTTGCTGCCCTTTTGCCTTTGTTTCATCATCGCCTGAACTTTGATCGGCAGGCCGAACAGGTTGATGAAGCCCGCGCTGTCCTTCTGGTCGTAGACGTCGTCCTCTGCAAAGGTCGCGATGTCCTCGTCATAGAGCGAATAGGGCGAGGTGACTCCGGCGTTGATGATGTTGCCCTTGTACAGCTTGAGTTTGACGTCGCCGGTGACCGTCTGCTGCGTGCTGTCGACGAACGCGGACAGCGCCTCGCGCAGCGGAGTGAACCATTGTCCGTTGTAGACGAGGTCGGCGAACTTGACGGCAACGTGCTGCTTGAAATGCATCGTCTCCTTGTCGAGGCACAGCGTCTCCAACACCTCGTGAGCGTGGTAGAGAATGGTGCCGCCGGGGGTCTCGTAGACGCCGCGCGACTTCATGCCGACAAGACGATTTTCGACGATGTCTGCAATGCCGATGCCGTTTGCTCCGCCCAGCTCGTTGAGCTTCGCGACGATGTCGCTGCCCTTCATCTTGACGCCGTCGACAGCGACCGGCACGCCCTTTTCAAACGAAATTGTGACATACGTCGGCTTGTCGGGAGCCTTTTCGGGGCTGACGCCCAGCTCGAGAATCTTGTCGTACATCGGCTCGTTTGCCGGATCCTCGAGGTCGAGCCCCTCGTGTGACAGGTGCCACAAATTCTTGTCCTTGCTGTAGTTGGTCTCACGGCTGATTGCGAGAGGCACGTTGTGCGCTTCCGCATAGTCAATCTCTTCGTCGCGCGATTTGAGGTCCCAAATACGCCACGGCGCAATGATCTTCATGTTGGGCGCGAACGCCTTAATTGTCAATTCGAAGCGAACCTGGTCGTTGCCCTTGCCCGTGCAGCCGTGGCAGATTGCGTCCGCACCCTCTTGGAGCGCGATTTCGACAATTCTCTTGGCGATGACGGGGCGCGCAAAGCTGGTGCCGAGCAGATACTTGCCCTCATAGACCGCGCCCGCCTTGAGCGTCGGGAAGACATAATCGTCGACGAACTCGTCGGTGAGGTCGGCGATGTAGAGCTTGCTTGCGCCCGTCTTAATCGCCTTCTCTTCAAGGCCCTTAAGCTCTTTGCCCTGACCGACATTGCCTGCGACCGCGATGACCTCGCAGCCGTCGTAATTTTCTTTAAGCCACGGGATGATTATGGACGTGTCCAAACCGCCCGAATAAGCCAAAACCACTTTCTTTATCTTGTTTGCCATAAGACACCTCTCAAAGTTGATATTGATATATTAGTACAATGCGCGTCCAAAAGCAAGCGTTTGAATACAATTTTTTATAAATATTCAAAATTGCTCGCTAATGCGCGTTTAATTATTCATTACTTTGCATATTTATGCAAATTATACTGAATATTTCGCATAAATATGCACGCTCCGCCGTCATTCAAAGAGGGACGCGATCTCCGCGTCCCAAATGTCCGGTATGCCCGACGCCGCGCTCTCGGCGCCGACGGCGTTTGCTGCGCCGCGGCAGCATACCCGCGCGCCTCTCTTTTGCGCAAAATTTTCAATGGATTTGCGTCGTTCGAGCATGGGCGGCGTCGCTTCGATTGCGCGCCGTATGTTCGGCGGCGCAATCAGGCGCTCTGTTCAAGACCTACAATCGTCACATCGGGGAAGTTGAACGCAGAGGTAGCGCTGTACTTCCCGTACTCTCTCGCCTCAGAAGGATCGGCGGTCGGGAGCGGATAGACGTCGTCGCCGAGTTCGCCCTTTGCGCTCGCGAGGAACTCGCACCACACCCAGTCGCGTGCGACGTTGTGCACATCGCCGACCTCGCCGTACAGTTCGTTGAGTTCTGTCATCACGATGTAATTTGTATTCTCCCAAAGCGTCTCGTCAATCTCGGGACGGTTGTCGCCGTACAGGTGATACGCCGTCGGCATCGCGCAATAGAGGTCGGACGCGACTCCTTTTTGATTGAGATAGGCAAGTGACTCCGCCATCGCGTCGGCGGTGTCTTTGCCCGTAAGGTCGAGATTTATCGTATCCGCCATTCCCGACAGCGCGTACATCGATCCTCCCGGGATATACGGATCCGCGAGCAAAAGTCTGCCGGGCAGGATGTTCGTGTTTTCGAGCATGCCCATTTCCGCCATTCCGTACAGAGTGCGCGCCGCGGCGGTGACCATCTGCGCGCCGAACGAATGTCCCATAAAGTAGACGGGCTGACCTTGATATCCCCTCATCGAGGTGACGAACTCGCGTGCAAATTCACCGGCAAGCGACACTCCGGGCAGCTCCTTCTTTATTTCGATAAGCGCACTCGAGCTTGTCTGCGGCATCCAAATCATCTGTTCGTTGCCCGTAAAGAACCCCGCATATTTCGTCCAACGGAAGTAGCCGACATTGTATCCGAGATCCTTGAGTTGCTTGGCATAGCTGCCGTATTCGGCGGTGAGGTCTATGCCCTCTTTGTCTTTGACCATATTCACAGCCTTCTCGACGGGCTGAAGCAATTCGAGCGGCTCGCCCATCTTGAGTCCGTGCGAATATATGATTGTCGGCTTGGACGGGTCGTAATAGTCCTTGGACAACGTCGCGGACGCACGCACGACGGTATCGTCGCTGCCGTCGGGGCCGTACCACCAAAGTCCGTATTCTTCATTTGCGGAATTGACCGCAAAGACGCGGTTGTCCTCTTTGCCGCATGCGGCAAACACGCCAAGCGCCAAGACGGCGACAAGCGCAATTGTCAAAACAGTCGTGAGTTTCTTCATGGCTTTTCTCATTTCCTCCATTATACTATCTCCGTGCGCCGCGGTCAACAGCGAGCGCACATTTTCTCAAACGCACCGACTTCGCTCTTTGACTTCGCTTTGCCCCGTGTTTTCCGCCAAGACGCGACAGAGCCGCTCGCCGCCCTCGGAGCATTCCTTTGTAAAAGCCGAACACTATCGTCAATGCGTGCACGCCCATGCCGCTCACAGCTCTTGCGCGTTTAATGTCCGCTCAATGGCTTGTTTGAAAAAAGCTTGCATCACCGGATGCGCCGGTCGCCCTCTCCTTCAATGCTCGCTTAACGGCTTACCGGCAGGCAGCTTGCCCCGTTGGTTACGCCAACCGCTCTTCCCGTTTAATGTCCGCTCAATGGCTCGGGCAAAAAGCTTGTCTCACCGGATGCGCCGGCCGCCCTCTCCTTCAATGCTCGCTTTGCAGCACATAGGCAAAATCCTTGCTGCATTGGTTGCGCCGGCCGTCCCTTGTTTCGATGTTCGCTCTCCGCTTCCGCATCGGCGACGCAATTGCGGCATTTTTGCGAACAGGCATGTGCTTTTGCGATTATTTAAGTCGCAAAAGGGACCGCCCCGCATAGGGCGATCCCTTGTTAGCTTTATCGCATCGATTATTGCGCGATGTTGTCCGTCGTGAAGATCGGGGTCGTTCTGCCGTTGACGCAATCGACGGCCGGGGTCACGCCATCCGCAGCGACGGTGGAGGTGAGGCCGCCCGCATTGACGGTGACGTTGGCGAGGTCGAACGCGACGGTCACGTTGACTGTACCTTCGGCGGACGCTTCGGGAACGTTGCCGGTGGCGACGACCATAGCCGCGTCGATGTCAATGAACGCCGACAGGCTGTTGGACTCGACGTCAACGTCGCCCTTGACGGTGACGTTCTTAATCGTGCCGTTGTTGACAGCCGCAAGGCCTGCGACCTTGTAGTCGTTGCCGGTCTTGCCGTCGAACGCGACCTTGACGGTGCCGTCCAAAGTCAAGTTGACGACTTCGCCGCTGTTGACCGCGATGAACGCCGCATTGTTGCCGCTCATGCTGTCGATAATATATCCGGAGATGGTCTTGTTGTTGCCCTCAATCTTGCCCGCAAAGTTGGCAATCGGAGCGATTGTCGCGCCGCCGAGATCGATATCGTCGGTGATGTTGAGGGTGATTCCGGCATAGTTGCCGTGGTTTGCCAAATCCTTAATCTGATCGGCGGTGAAGATCTCCCAGACGCTGCCGTCCGCGAATTGATCCGCCTCAACGTTGCCGTTGAGAGTGAGCTCGTAGGTCAGCTCATATCCGCCCACGGTGAAGACTATGTCTTGGACGCCGGTCTCGAGCTTGAGCAGCTCTTTGCCGTCCAAGGTGACGACCGCTTCGTTGCCCTCGACTGCAATACCCTTGACAATATCACCGTTGCTGACGGAGATCATCTCCTTGGTGATGCCGTCATAGGTGATTGTGACAACCTTATCGATGACGCCGGACGCCTTGTTGACGGTGCCGTTGTCGACATCGAGCATCGGCTTGGCTGCCGAGAAGGTGTAGGTCGTCTTGACGGAATCGAAGTCCTTGTACTTGACGGTGACCACGGTGTTCACTTCGTCCATGCCTTCGTTGACGTTGACAACGCCATTCGTAAAGGTCAATCCATCCGCGCCGGTGAACACGAGCTCGGACGCGTCGACCGGCTCGGTGCTCTCGGTCTGCGTGACGAGGTCGAACAACACGACTTTATAGATGTCGGGGACGAGGGACTGCTTCGCGGTCAGCGTCACGGCATCGGAGGTCTGGACAGTCTGGACAAGCCCCACCTCGACATTTCTGTCGCCGTCGAAATACAGCCTTTCCTCGCCGGAGACGATGTCCGCCTTGTCGCTGATGTTGAGCAAGCTGCCGATCTTGAGACCGTAGGTGAGGTTGACGTCGTAGTAGAAGCCGCCTTCAATGTAGAAGCCGCCGTTCATCGCGTCCTCTTCCTTATTGATGAGGTTGGTGGTCACGCCGTAACCGTAAATTCTGTTGTAGTTGCCGAGCTCCGCCTGCAAGCCGATGCCGAGCACGCCCGCAAGGATGTCGAAGCTGACGCGCTGGTCGACGCCGACCTTGAGTTCCGCCATACCGTAGAGGTCGACGGTGAGGTCGTGGAAGCCGTTGTCTTTGCTCTCTTCTCTGTACATCTCGATGCCGGTCTCTTTGGAGTATCTGGCGCCGACGGTGTAATCGAGGGTCGCTTTGGCTTCAACATCGATTTTGCCGGAGAAGTTGAACTTAAACACGAGATCCGCGTCATAGCTGATCGAGGCGACGCCGTTGCCGATGGGCAGCGTCCACTTGAACAGCGGAATGGCGGTCGGGTTCTCGTTGGAGTCATTTGCGAGCACGGTCAGCTTTTGGAAGAGATCCTGCACATTGGCAATCTCGCTGACGTTGGCATGCGCGCCGAAGGAGACGGTCGCGGTCATGTCGTTCTCGATGTCCGCGGAGATGTCGAAATATTCGCTGATTGTGTCAATGTTGACGTCGGCATTGAGCTTGACCGACATTGCGTTTTGCAAGTTGATGGTGATGTCGCACACCCCTTGGCCGTTGTTGAAGACAGCGACGTTGGGAACGGTGATTGTGATGTCCACAACGAGCACGCCGTCGACCAACTCGACGTTGGCGTCAAATTGAGGAGCCGATTGGAAAATGTCGATGACAGCCATGCTGAGCGCGCTCTTTTCAAGCTCGCCCACGATGTCGTCCTCGATGACAATCATGCTCTCGTCCGTGAGAGCGGTGGTCGTGTCAACGTTGAACACCTCAAACACTTCGGTGAGGTCGGGCTTGGTATATCCGACAGCAATGTTGCCGCTGACAGGCTCTGCCGCGGTGCTGGCTTTGAACGCAGCCTGCGAGCCGTCGTCATATTGGAGAATGAAGACCTCGCCCTGTTCAAAACCTTCGTCCATGCCCATCAACGTCAAGGTGCCTCTGATAACGCCATAGGCATCAGGCTCTTCTTCGTTCAATGTGGCATGTTGCTTTTCGGCGTCTATGACTTTGACTCCGTCGATAAATTGAACGCCGCTGACCTCTTGAGCCACGGTGAACTTGAATGTCTTTGCGTCGGGGTATTCTTCGAGATATGCGCCGTTGCGAAGCTCAATCACAACGATGCCCGTCTTGGGCCAGCCGGACTCGGGCGGATTGAGATAGAGAACGTCTTGATTGCCCGAGCTGGGTGCCGGCTTGTAATCGCTGATTGTGCTCTTGCCGGTAGACGTCTCGACATACACTTCAAAATCGGAAATTCCGCCGATAACCTTGAACACCTTTCGAGCGGAAAGACCGTTTGCGTATTCGACAGCGCCGTCAACGGTGGAGCTGCTGCTGCCTCCGTTGTTCATACCGGTGTCGCCCGTGGGACCGTCAGTTTCGGTGCCGGGAGTGTCGGTGGTGCCGGGATCGACCGGTTTTTCGGTCCTATCGTCGGCACATGCCACAAACATCGACAATGCCATAGCAAACACGAGAACGAGCGCTATGCAAAGCAGAAGTCTGTTTTTCCTCATAACCATTTCCTCCGAAATCGTTTTCAACCACACGCGCATACGTCGCGCATAATTGTTCTATTACATGATATCACGTCAATAGACGTAATTCAATAGTTGGAATGTAAAATTTATGTAAAATTTTTTAAGTCGGCGAATATTACGGGACAAATATGGCAATTTTGGGCATTATTTCGAAAAATATACGTTTTGCAAAAATTTTTCGGCGCAAAGTCTTGACAGACTTCACGTATCCGTTTTGTCCATAATTTTTGATGTTTTTACGCCGCTTTGTGCATAATTTTTAGTGCTGTTTTTGTCCGCGTTTTTTTACAAAAAGCCTTGCAACTTAAAGGTTATTTTAAGGTTGAAACGATGATTTTTTGCGGCATATTTTCGTCAAAATTCCAAACATGCGCGCATGTCCGATCTTCTTTTGCAACCGCTCCTCTTTCCCTTCGCTCCGTCGGACAATTCGCCTCGCCGCGCACAACTACAGACTTTGCCGTTCATAGATTCGCTTGCAGACTCAATCGGATGCAACGTCCGTAAGCCGTCAATACACGCCTCTCGAAAATACTTGCGGCTTTCAACCTCAAGCCGTACGGCGCGCCGAGTCGCCGTGCAAATATTTTCGCCCAAACACTAACAACGCGTTAAAAATGCCGCTCCGACAAGGCGCGCCGCAACGATTGCGTCATTGCAGATTGCGCATTTGACAAGAAGTCGGCTCAAACAAGATTAGCAAGTCTCTGCCCGTGCACGGGCGTGCGCGACAAGGACGGGCGCGCGTACGCGCCAAAAAGAATCAATATTATATATATGATGTCAAATGTGTGTTTGGGGACGATATTTTGCGCTAAAAAGCGCGGAAAATATGCGTTTTACCGCGCAAAGACGTTCGTTTTGCCTCTTTTTCGCAAAACAGGGATAACCCTCGATACTTGCTTCAACTTCGCAAGCGCGTCCGCTCCCGCACTCAAAACGGCGCAAAAGCGGCAAAAAAGCGGCGGCGACCGCTTGTCTTGCGGTCGCCGCCGGCTCAACCTTCAACGCGAAAAACTTTGATTTTGAGCGCTCCCCTTCAACGCCGCGGCGAGCGCGTCAGCGGCTTCGGCGGCACGCGTCGCGTCTTCGCACTCGGCAAGAATGCGCACCAACGGCTCGGTGCCCGAGGGGCGGATCACTATGCGGCAATCGGGATAGTTCGCGCGAACATCGCGCTCGAAAGCACGGAAGTGCGCGCCGCTCAGCGCCCTCGCGTCGGCGGACACGTTGATCAAACATTGCGGAAAGTCGCGCGCGGCGTCGAGTTCGGCAAGTCCTTTGCCGCTCTTTTGCATGACGTTGCACAGCGCAAGTGCGGTCGCGATGCCGTCGCCGGTCGGCAAGATGTCGGTCATGATGACATGCCCCGCCTGCTCGCCGCCGAGATTGTAGCCCTCACGCAGCATCTCGTCCAGCACATACTTGTCCCCGACGGCGGTGCGCACGAGGGATATATCTCTGTCTTTGAGGTGACGTTCCACTCCGGTATTGGTCATCACCGTGCCGACGACCGTATCATGCATCAGCCGTCCGCTTTTGTGCATAAAATCGGCGAGTATCGCAAGGATATGATCGCCGTCGACGATTGCTCCGTCCGGACGCAATGCAATCACTCTGTCCGCGTCGCCGTCGAACGCAAACACCGCGTCGAAACGCGCCGCCCTGCCGGCGAGAAGGCGTGCGTGCAACGCGCCGCAACGCTCGTTGATATGCGCTCCGTTGCCGTCCGCATTGATTGCGGTTACGTGCGCGCCGGCGGTCTCGAACGCCGCCTTTGCGACGGCGCACGCCGCGCCATGGGCGCAATCGAGCAGCACTCTCATTCCGCAAAGATTTCGCTCTTCGGCGACAAACGCGGCATAGCTTTCCGCCGCATATGGCGCGCGCAACACCCTGCCTCCGCCGATCGGCGAAGTCGTCTTTGCCGCTTCGAGCGCGCGCTCATCGCCCTCGGACAATTTGAGTCCGCCCTTGCCGAACACCTTGAGCCCGTTGTATTCGGCAGGATTGTGCGACGCGCTGACGACCACGCCGTATTCGGCGCCGTAGCGCGAAGTCATATACGCGACGCCGGCGGTGGGCATGACTCCGACGTCGACCGCTATCCCGCCGTGAACTGCGAGCGCGTCGCAAAACGCCTCGGACAAAGCCTCGCCCGACGGGCGCGTGTCCCTGCCGACCACAGCCATGCAGCCCGGCTGCCGCGCGCACAACGCCGCCGCAAGCTCGCGCGCAATGTCTTCGTCGAGCCAATCGGGATACCTTCCCCTGATGCCGTCCGTACCGAATTTCAACAAAATCTCCCCCTTGCCCTGCCGGGCTTGACGACCTGTCTGACCCTGCCGATCACCAAGTCCTCTTCGCCGACATCGTCAGTCACCGTCGTACCGGCAGCAATGTAACAACCGTCTTTTATCGACACGGGTGCGATAATATTGCAGTTGCTGCCTATGAAACAGCGATCGCCGACGACGGTGCGATATTTGCGCTTGCCGTCATAGTTGACAAAGACGACGCCGCAGCCGATGTTGCACTCTTTGCCTATCTCGCAATCGCCGACATAGGTCAAATGCGCGACCTTGGTGCGCTCGCCGACACGCGCGTTTTTAATCTCGACAAAGTCGCCGATGCGGCACCCGTCCGCAATGTCCGCGCCCTTGCGCAAATAGGCGAACGGTCCCACCGTGCAATCTTCGCCCACCTTCGCGCCCGTCAATACCGACGCAGTCACCTCGGTGCGCGCACCGATGACGCTGTCCTCGATGATACACCCGGGGCGTATCACCGCCCCCTCTCCGATCACGCTCTTCCCCTCGATGGTCACCCCCGGCGCGATCTTTGCGCTTTGCGCGACCTTCGCGAGCGGCGAGATGCAGACATTCTCCCTCTTTCCTTGCATATTGCCCTCAATGTTTGTAGTATATGCGCCGCGCTTGATTTTTGCGCAAAAGTGCGCTACAATATCCGCGAGGTGAAATATGAAAGAGATCAAACCGCAACAAATGAGCCGCAACGTCTTTGACGCGATCGGCAAAGATTGGATGCTCGTCGCCGCCGAAGCGGACGGCAGAGCCAACGCAATGACCGCGTCTTGGGGCGGCATGGGCGTATTGTGGAACAAATGCGTCGCGTTCGTCTTCATCCGCCCGCAGCGCTTCACAAAGACATTGATCGACAAGTCGGACACCTTGTCGCTGTCCTTCTTCGCCGACGACGAACGCGCAATGCTGACCTATATGGGCAGGACGTCGGGACGCGACGAGGACAAACTCGCCAAACAAAATTTGACCTACTCCTCCGTCGACGGCGCGCCCGTTTTCGACCGCGCCAAGATGACGCTGGTCTGCCGCAAATTGTACCGCCAAACCTTGACAAAGGACGGCTTCTTCGACCAAACCGTCTTCACTCAAAACTATCCGAACGGCGACCTGCACGACGTCTATGTCGTCGAGATCGAAAAGGTGTTGGTCGGAGAGTGATGTAAATAGGCTTTTGACAAACGCCGAAAACCATCGACAAACCACAATAAAATCGCAACAAACCACAAAGAGAGCGGGCCCGAAAAGGTCCGCTCTCTTGCCGCTCAAAATGTCTTGTCATGCGTTGGCTTTGCTGATCGTGCCGTCGGTGCAGATGACGGCATATTCTCCAGTATATCTATCCCAATTTATACCCCTTTCAATCGCTTGCCATTGAGCCTTTGTGCCTTGGAAGGTGATGTCGGTCAAATCTCCGCAATAATAGAATGCCCAGTCGCCTATACTCGTTACGCTGTCAGGGATAGTGACGCTTGTCAAACCGCTGCAATATTGGAATGCGTAATCGCCGATGCTTGTCACGCTGTCGGGGATCGTGACGCTTGTCAAACCGCTGCAATAAGAGAATGCCCAATCGCCGATGATTGTCACGCCGTTTCCGATCGTGACGCTTGTCAATCCGCTGCAATTGTAGAATGCCTCATAGCCGATGCTTGTCACGCTTCCATCATCGGGGATTACGCTTGACTTGCACCCGGCAATCAAAGTCTTGCTTCCTGTTTCAATAAGGCAATTCCCATCGCTGTGATAGACAGGATTGCCATCTTCTACAACAATGCTTGTCAAACCGCTGCATCTGGAAAATGCATGAGAGCCGATGCTTGTCACACTGTCTGGGATGACAATACTTGTCAAGCCGCTGCATCTATAGAAAGCCCGATCGCCGATGCTTGTCAAGCTGTCAGAAATCGTGATGCTTGTCAAGCCGCTGCATCTATAGAAAGCCCGATCGCCGATGCTTGTAACGCCGTCCGAAATCGTTATGCTTGTCAAGCCGCTGCATCCGTAAAATGCACTACTGCCGATGCTTGTCACGCTGTCAGGGATAGTGACGCTTGTCAAACCGCTACATCCGCGGAATGCGCCATTGCCGATGCTTGTCACGCTGTCGGGGATCGTGACACTCGTCAAAGCGTCGCAATTATAGAACGCATAAGCGCCTATCTTCTTCGTACCTTCCGGGATCACGATATCTCCTTTCAACAGCTCTCCATTGATATAGAGATTGTCGGCATAGTACATCGGATTGGCATAAGAATAGGCAAACTCTATCCCAAGCCATCCGGACAAATCGCCTTGATAGTAGACATCAGTCAAATCGTTGCAATTGAATGCACTTCTGCCGATGCTTGTCACGCCGTTCCCAATCGTAACGCTTGTCAAACCGCTGCAGTAATAGAATGCATAATCGCCGATGCTTATCACGCTGTCGGGAATCGTGACGCTCGTCAAACCGCTGCATCCGGAGAATGCGCTACTGCCGATGCTTGTCACGCTGTCCGGGATAGTGACGCTTGTCAAACCGCTGCAATAGTAGAATGCATGGTAGCCGATGCTTGTCACGCTGTCCGGGATAGTGACGCTTGTCAAACCGCTGCATTCATAGAAGGCACGCCAGCCGATGCTTGTTACACTTCCGTCATCGGGGATTACACTTGACTTGCATCCGGCAATCAAAGTCTTGCTCTCCGTCTCAATAATGCAATTGCCGGCGCCGTGATAGACAGGATTGCCATCTTCTACAACAATGCTTGTCAAACCGCTGCATCCGGAGAATGCATAGTTGCCGATGCTTGTCACGCTGTCAGGGATAGTGACGCTTGTCAAACCGCTGCATCCGGAGAATGCCCAAGTGCCGATGCTCGTCACGCTGTCAGGGATAGTGACGCTTGTCAAACCGCTGCATCCAGAGAATGCCCAAGTGCCGATGCTCGTCACGCTTCCGTCATTGGGAATTACGCTTGACTTGCATCCGACAATCAAAGTCTTGCTTCCTGTTTCAATAAGGCAATTCCCATCGCTGTGATAGACAGGATTGCCATCTTCTACAACAATGCTTGTCAAACCGCTGCATCTGGAAAATGCATGAGAGCCGATGCTTGTCACACTGTCTGGGATGACAATACTTGTCAAGCCGCTGCATCTATAGAAAGCCCGATCGCCGATGCTTGTCAAGCTGTCAGAAATCGTGATGCTTGTCAAGCCGCTGCATCTATAGAAAGCCCGATCGCCGATGCTTGTAACGCCGTCCGAAATCGTTATGCTTGTCAAGCCGCTGCATCCGTAAAATGCACTACTGCCGATGCTTGTCACGCTGTCAGGGATAGTGACGCTTGTCAAACCGCTACATCCGCGGAATGCGCCATTGCCGATGCTTGTCACGCTGTCGGGGATCGTGACACTCGTCAAAGCGTCGCAATTATAGAACGCATAAGCGCCTATCTTCTTCGTACCTTCCGGGATCACGATATCTCCTTTCAACAGCTCTCCATTGATATAGAGATTGTCGGCATAGTACATCGGATTGGCATAAGAATAGGCAAACTCTATCCCAAGCCATCCGGACAAATCGCCTTGATAGTAGACATCAGTCAAATCGTTGCAATTGAATGCACTTCTGCCGATGCTTGTCACGCCGTTCCCAATCGTAACGCTTGTCAAACCGCTGCAGTAATAGAATGCATAATCGCCGATGCTTATCACGCTGTCGGGAATCGTGACGCTCGTCAAACCGCTGCATCCGGAGAATGCGCTACTGCCGATGCTTGTCACGCTGTCCGGGATAGTGACGCTTGTCAAACCGCTGCAATAGTAGAATGCATGGTAGCCGATGCTTGTCACGCTGTCCGGGATAGTGACGCTTGTCAAACCGCTGCATTCATAGAAGGCACGCCAGCCGATGCTTGTTACACTTCCGTCATCGGGGATTACACTTGACTTGCATCCGGCAATCAAAGTCTTGCTCTCCGTCTCAATAATGCAATTGCCGGCGCCGTGATAGACAGGATTGCCATCTTCTACAACAATGCTTGTCAAACCGCTGCATCCGTAAAATGCACTCCTGCCGATGCTTGTCACGCTGTCCGGAAGCACAATACTCGTCAAACCTTTGCATGCAAAGAATGCCTCCTTTCCGATGCTTGTCACGCCGTCTTCGATGGTAACATGAGAAATTTCCTCTATTCCCTTAAATTTTTCGGTGGGAATCTCCTTTGTTTTGCCGGAGATGGTAATTTTAAATTTGCCCGATTCATCCTCTTCCGCGGCAATGATATTAATTCCATACTTCTTCGTCAAATCTTTCGCAAGCGCAAAATTTTGCGGTCGCTTATCCTCATTCTCTTTAGCTTTTTGTGGAGACGCTTCAACCATGTTTTGAGGTAACGTCGTCGACAGCACTGCAAGTGCGGTTTGCGGCTTCGGAATTTCTTTCCATTTGACTGCGAGCTCCGATTCGGTTGAAGCCCACATCCCATTCCAACCATCGGGTTTCGACGTCACTTCACATTTAATGATTCCGCTACAATTAAAAAATGCATTTTCTTGAATCATTTCAATGCCTGCCGGAATCTTGATATCAAGGCCTTTGTAACCACTAAAAGCAAATGCTCTTATAGACAACACTGAGCCGTCATCGGGAATGACGCTGCTCTTACAACCAAGCACCAATTGATGAGCCTTAATATCAATAATGCAATCGTTGACACTTCTATATCTGCGATTTCCGGACTCAACAATCAAACGCTCCAAAGCGTCGCACGACGAAATCGCACCTTCGGAAATTTCTCGGATGCTTGCCGGAAAAATCACAGATTTAAGTGCTTTACAATTGTTGATTGCGTCTTCGTCAATTTGGGTAATGCCCCGAGAGAATTTTATTGATTTGATATCGTTATTATCGCAAAACGTCCAACCATTGATATTTGCCGCATCCCCTCTTGATACAACAAGCGAAATATTACCGTCTTCGTCTTTTTCGGCATTATCTATGGCTATCTTGTATTTTTTGGACAATTTTCCAACAAGGTTTTCGTCGTATTCAACATCATCGGTGTTGTCTCCCTTTTTTAACGTCTCTACGTATTCTTGCAATGCTTCCTTGATGTCCTTACCCTCCAAGTCGCGATTGACAGTGCCGAGCATACCTTTGACCCGTTCAAGGAATGTCTTGACGATATCGATATTGCCATTTCTATTATGTCTCTTTTCCTCTGTGAGCGCTATGGCGAGCAACTTCATAAATTCAACATCTTTAATATTCAAAGACGCATTGGGATCCTTCTGTTCACAATAGCTCTCTTCGCCTATCTTGAATTCAATATTGACGACAACGCCCCCATATCTTCTCTGCTCGTTCAAAACTGCCGCTACTTCCTTGTCTGCGTATGTCGTATATCCGTTTTTGGCATTATAAGCAAAGTTATTGATGGAATAGAGCATTTCTAATGCATTCCCAAGCTGCCCACTCAACGCCCCGACTTGTTCTTGCAATGCATGAATCCCTTGTTTTGTCTCTTCGGAGTTATCTTCTATGTTGTCAAGCTTTTCATTTTGCTTTTGATGAGCCTCCTTGGTCTCTTTTTCAATTTTTCCTACTTTACTCTTGATATCATTGATATCATTTTTGATGTCGACAATTCCGTCCTTGATGTCGTCAAGATAAGATTCTATCGATTGACCGAATGCTTCATATGTCTTGTTTTGGGCTTCGGTCGCTTGATTAATCGTCTTGATTATCGCTAGCGAAAAATCCGAGTCTGACAGCTCATCTTTGGTGGCTTCCGCGATTTTGGCAATCATCTTTTTGAAAAAGCCCTGTTCGCACAGCTTTTCTACTTGCTCTTCGGACATTTTGTCGGATGTGTATTCGCCCCTATTGCCAATGGAAAGCACAACGCATCCATCGAGAGTCACCCCTCCGTTGATTGTCGTACCTTTGTAGTTGATCCCCGTGAATTGATAGCGACGTTCATCTTTCTTGCTTGCTTTCTTATCGCCGCTGCCTTCCGAATTTTCACCTGCCGTTCGCCCTTCTTTTGCGATTTCATCGCGCTTCTTCTCAATTTGAGGCAACAACGATTCGCGCCACTCGTCGTCTTTAAGTTTGTAATCTACAACCTCGTTGAAAATCTTTATCTTTCTTTCACTGCGTAACCCCCAACTCCACCTTCTTTCCCCGTGCAATGTCTTCATCAATTCCTTAATCGGCTTGACATCAAAAAACTCATCGTCAGTCAAACGCTCTGCCGCTTCTTCTATTTGAGCGGCAAGCGCTTTCCGTTCGAGAAAATTACTGCTCTCTACAGCCTCGATGAATCCTTCCTTGTTGATGTAAGCGGACTTCTTGGCGGACATAATGCTCTCCTTTGTCGGTTGCGTGATACTATACAAAACATCCCCTATTGTTTATATTATAAGCTTTTGTTGACGTAATGTCAATAGCCGACAATGATTTTAATCACTAGTAAAACAATCGGCAACTCGCGGCGCAAAATGAGCGCCGCGGCGGATATTTTTTTGTTTACGGAGACGGAATCAACTCTTTTGTTCGTTCAAGTCGGGAAGGTCGGTCGAAGGCTTTTTGTGCGAAATGACGAGCAACAACACCGAGCAAATTGCGAGGATGAGCGGGAAGATCATCGCAAAGAGAAGCCCTGTCGAGAGTTCGCCGCCGCGGGCGTCGGAGACCAGCCCGACGAGGGTCGGTCCCACGGTACAGCCGACGTCGCCGCCGAGGGAGAGGATCGCAAACAGCGCGGTACCGCCCTTGGGCATACGCCCTATCGCGAGGCTGAACGTCGCCGGCCAGAAGATGCCGACCGAAAGCCCGCACAGCGCGCAGCCGACAAGTCCCAACGCCGGAACGGGCGAAAGCGCGGCAAGCAGATACGACGCCACGCAAAGCACACAGCTGCATGCGATCGTGAGAGGCGCGTTGAGCCTCGCGCCGAAGCGCGCATACAGCACCCTCGCGACGCCCATAAGTACCGCAAACAAACACGGGCCGAACAAATCGCCCATTGTCTTGGAGATGCCGAGACCGCTCTCGGCGAACGCAGAAGCCCATTGGCTCATCGACAATTCGGACGCGCCCGCGCAAAGCATCATCACCGCAAACAGCCAAAATGTTCCGCTCGAAAACAGCGTGCGCAAACGCGTGCCGCCCTCTTCTTCCTGCAACTTGCCGACCGGCACAAAGCCGTAATAGATCGCGTTGAAGATCGGCACCGCCGCCCAGCCGACCGCCAGCCAGCGCCAATGCTCCGAACCGATCGCCAACAGCAAAAGCGTCGTCACCAAGATGACCGCCGCACTGCCCCAGCAATAAAACGAGTGAAGCAAGCTCATCGCGCCCGTCTTGTCCGTCGTCGGGCACGCCTCGGCGATCGGGCTGACAAGCACCTCGATCAATCCGCCGCCGATCGCATAGAGCACGACCGCGATTAAGAGCCCTGCATAGGAATCGCCGACGCCCGGGAAGACCGCAAGCCCGATGAGACCGGACGCGCAAAAGACGTGCGCGGCGATTATGCACGGCTTGTAGCCGATCTTGTCCACGACCTTGGCAGACAGCATGTCGACGATCAATTGCGTGACAAAGTTGATCGTGACAAGCATCGTGATCTTGTCCAACCCGATCGAAAATTCCGTTTGAAATGTCAAAAACAGCAAGGGCGCAAAGTTGTTGACGATCGCCTGAGTGATGTATCCGATAAAACACGCCGAAAGCGTGTGCTTGTAGGTCAATTTTGCCATAGTTTCACCGCAGTCATTTTACTATAAGCAAAGGGCAATGTCAACGATCCGAGCCCTCTCGCGCGAGACGAGCGCGAGAGGGCTTGTCAAGTTTTGTGAACCGCTTTTTTGAAAATTTTGCGCGATCCCACAAAAAGCGGAAAACGGGTATTCGGCTTGTCAAGTTTGGGTGTCACTTTTTTATACCTTTTGCCAAAAAGCCGACGATCACCGCTTGCGCCTGTCAAGTTTTTGAGTACGAATTTTTTGAAAAATTTTGCAAAACGTCGTAACAATACCCTGTTTTTGAGCGGATCTTGAAAAATCATTTTTATCATTATACGATATATTTCGCCTCAGGCGATGTTACATTCACTTTACATCACCGCCGAAAAATGTCAAATATACGTTACATCGCCGATGTTTTTGAAAACTGTTGATTATCTCTCATGCGTCACTCTCCTCTCTCCCGAAAAATGCGCGCCGTGAAAATTTTTCGCCTTTTCTTGCGGCAGTGCGTGAGGTGTGATATAATTATACTGCTCGGAGCGCGCCCTCAAACGCCGCGCCCGAGACTTCGACCGAACGAGGGAATTATGGAAAAGTTGGTCTTCGTCAGCCACGCGCGCGAGGCGGACGGCGAAAAAGCGGATCGCATCGTAGAATATCTCGAAAGCCACGGCATCGGCTGTTTCATAGCGCCGCGCGATATCACAAAAGGCGCATCGTACGCCCCCAAACTCGTCGCCGGCATAGACGCGGCTACGGTCGTGCTGCTCATCGGCACGCCGGCGATTGTGGGCAGAGAACATATACTCAACGAGATCGAGATCGCCGTCAACAAGCACAAGACCATCGTCCAATTCGTCATCGAGGACTACACCCCGTCCGACGACCTCGTCTACTACATCAGCCGCAAACAAAAACTCATCGCGCCGACAGGCGATTATGAGGCGTTTTTGCCCACGCTCGAACACGAGCTGCGCGTCACGCTCGGTCTGCCCGAAAAGTCCGCCGAAAAAGGGGCGAAAGACTTCTCGGACGAGACGAAATACAAGGTGTTTCAATACCTTTCCGACCGCGGCATCATGATCAACCCCTCCGACCAGCACCGCAACGTCAGCTTCCGAAGCGACACGTTCGTCACGATGTTCGGACAAATCTACGACAGCGTCGCCAGGCTCACCGACCCGGCAAGCGCGGAAGGCATCTTCTATGACTGCGGTTGCCAAAGCGGCTACAACTTCGGCCGCAGACTGCAAAGTTCGTGGGACGAAAAGAACGAGTACCTCCTCGCCTCTCCGCAGGAAAAGCTCGCGAAGTGGTGCGAGTTCGACTCCAACGTCGGCTGGGGCAAGTTCGAGTGCAACATCTCCATCGACCCCGAAAACGACTCCCTCGAAGGCAAATTGACCGTCAGCGAGTGCTTCCTCGTCGACAAGTCGCCCGTCCATCGTCCTGTTTGCGCGTTCATACGCGGCTATTGCGAGGCGGTAATCGGCGTGCTCCTCGGCGACGTCGAGGTCAAGCTGACCTGCGCGTCCTGCCCCCTCGTCAAAAAGTTCAAAAACGTGTGCGAGTTTGACATCTCGCTCAAATAGCGCAGCGGCTTGCGTTGCCGCCGTGCGGCGTTTGAATCGTTGTCTTGCGATTCAAACTCAATGCGCCGCAAAAGCCGACGTTACACTGCCGCTCGCTCAAACATCAATCTCTCCGACCGCGGTTGCATTTCGCCGCCGACTGTGCTATAATGTAGCAGAAAAGGAGAACTTATGAAATCCTGGATCGTTTCCAAACCCGGAGAATTGTCGTCGGCTGTCGCCGAAGACGCGGCGCTGCTTCAGGACGCGGCGCGCGTTCGCTTGGCGCGTGCGGCAATCTCTGCGTCCGACATCGCCGCATTCAAAGGCAAGACGCGCAAACTGCCCGTCATCCCCTGCCGCATCGCGATGGGGCTCGTCGGCGAAAGCAACGACATCACCCTCAAAATCGGACAACGCGTGATGCTGTCCCCCTACCGCCATACCGAAAAGGGAACTTTGGTCAAGGGCGTCGACTGCGACGGCTATCTGTCCGATTTCGTCACCTGTCCGCGCTCGGAGATCTATGTGATGCCCGAGGGAATATCGGACGAGTCAATCGTCTTTGTCGAAGATATCGCGCGAGCGGTCAACGCTCTCGAAAAATTGGACATCTCCAAGACGCAATACATATTGCTGAGCGGATGCACGGTGCTCAACTTCATCATCGCTCAACTCGCCATCTACTATCAGGCAATCCCCATCATTGTCGACAATCGGCGCGAAATGCTCGATCTCGCCGAGGATATGGGCGTCTACTTCACCGCCAACCCAGACGAAGAAGATCTGTTCGACAAGGTCAAGGAATTGACGTCCGGCGCAATGTGCGATTGTCTCGCCGCAGACGCGGACTTCTTCCCCGAAGCCGGCAAATTGCTGTCCTGCCTCAAACCGGGAGGCAAAGCGGCGTTTTGCGGAGAAGGCAGTCTGTCCACGACGGCAAGCGCGCCGATTGCGGAAATCGTCGCAAAGCGCCTCGAAGTGTTCGGCATTCAATCGGGCGACGGCGAACTCGAGACTGCAATCAACATGCTCGCGACCGAGATTGTCAAGGTCGACAAATTGGTAGGCAAACTCGAAGAGTTTTCGGACGCGCCGGCGGTCTTCAAACGCCTCTCCGAACAACCCGTGCCGGGCATCAAGACGGTCATAAGATTCTGACCCGAAAACATGAAGCGGACCGACGTCGTGTCGGTCCGCCTTTGTCTTTTTCAAGCTCTCGTTTTGTCGTTTTCGCCGCAAAAAGCGGAAACATATCGCGAATTATCTCTCTTGCACAATGTCCGCCGCCGCCCTGTTCACTGTGCCGGCGCCCAACAGAAGCACCGCGTCGCCTGCCTTGGTGTGCGCCGCAAGATATCCGCGAAGAGCGGCGTAATCGGGCATGTACATGCTCTCGGGTCTGCGCGCCTTGAGACGCATATAGAGGTCGTAACCGCTCTCTCCGTCGCTAGGCTTTTCGCGCGCCGCATAGGTCGGCAATATCAACACCTCGTCCGCCCAATAAAAACACTCGACGAACGCCTTTGCCATCGCCTTGGTGCGGCTGAACGTGTGCGGTTCGAAAACGGCGACGATCGCACCCTTGGCCATAACTCGCGCGGTGTCGATCGCCGCCGCTATCTCGTCGGGATGATGGGCGTAATCCGTGAAGACTTCCGCGCCCGTCCCGAGCGTCCCCAATCTCTCGAAACGACGCTTGACGCCGTTGAAATTTTCGAGCGCAGCCGCCGAACGCTCCGCAGGTATCCCCAATTGCGCCGCGAGCGCGATTGCCGCGAGCGCGTCGGTGATATTGAACTTGCCTCTGACCTTCAGTCTGCACCGCGCCTTGCGCTCTCCCCTCTCGACGACGGCGAACGAATAGCGGCCGTCATTGTATCGGATATCCTCGGCGCGATAGTCGCACTCGGAATAGCCGAACGTCACGCACCTCACGCCCTTTGGGCACAGCCCCGTGTCCGCCGTGCGGACGACAAGCGCGCCGCCCCGCTCGATGTTGGACGCAAAATCACGGAACGCCGCTTTGAGCTCGGCAAGATCGCGATAGCAATCGGGATGATCGAACGCTATCCCCAGCACCGCCGCGACGTCCGGTTTGAGCGCCAAAAAAGTGCGGTTGTACTCGCACGCCTCGGTGACAAACAGCTCGTCGCCGCCCGTCGACGCGCACTCGTCTCCGACGCAGTCGCCGCCGATATGCCCGACAAACTTGCGCCCCTCGGCGCGCAATATCGCGCAAAGCATCGCCGTGGTCGTCGTCTTGCCGTGCGAGCCGGCAATCGCAACCGTCTTGTCAAAAGACGACGCGACAAGCGCCAAAAACGCCTTCCTCTCCAAACACAGCGCCCCGGCTTCGCGCGCGGCGACAAGCTCGGGATCGTCTCTCGGAATCGCCGCGGTGTAGACTACGAGCGGCTTCGTCGCCGCAAACGCGGAGTCGTGTCCGCAATAGGCGCGTATCCCGTGAGCGACGAGCATGTCAAGCGCGTCGGAGCTCTCCCTGTCCGAACCGCTGACGTTCATCCCCCTCTCTTTGCATAGCAGCGCGAGCGACTTCATGCTGACGCCGCCGACGCCGATGAAATGTATATCTCTGTGATCGCAAAACATACCACATTATATGCGTGCGGAAGCGCGTCGTACACACCGCTGCGGCGTCCTGCGACGAGGTTTCGCAAAGCAACACCGTATAAACATATTGTTATACGGCTAAAAATATGGACAAAACGGATATGTTTGCGACGCATATGAATCGCCTGTTTGACACCGTAAGCGTGCGCAACTGCAAATATTTTGCGATACATTCGAAAATATACCGCAAAATCGTTGCCAAAATCCCGACCATATTATATAATATTGACAAGTACTTTTTAGGAGTAAAGATATGCAACTGAGCAACATAAAGATAAGACTTGTCAACAAGGACGACGAACTCCTCAAAGCGGTCGCGTCGGTCGTCATCGACGACTGCTTCGCAGTCCACGACATCAAGATCATCAGCGGCAAAGCCGGGCTGTTCATCTCCATGCCCAGCCGCAGGACCTCCGACGGGCACTACCGCGACATCGCACACCCTCTCGATTCGGAGACGAGGGACCTGTTCTCCTCGGCGATCCTCGCCGCCTACGAAGAAGAACTCAAAAACGCGTGATTTGCAAATCAAAAAACCGGACGCCCCAACGGCGCCCGATTTTTTATGCTCTTTTTGTTCACAGCCGCTCGGTGCGGCGAACTTGCGGCGTCAGTCTGCGCCGTACTTGACGATGCCGAACGCCTTGACGATCTCCATCACTATCACGGACACGAACGAGAACGCGACCGCGATCAGATAGCCCCACCACTCGACATAGACCATGCCGAACGCGCCGTTGACGCCGGGAACGAACACGACGAACGCGATCAGCGCGACCGAGATCAGCGCGACGATGTTCATGCGCCTGTTGCTGAACGGCCCTATCTTGAACAGCGAGCGGTCGGAACGCATGTTGTACGCGTGGACGATCTGCGACAGCGACAGCGTGATGAACGCCAGCGTGCTTCCGCCCTCGATGCCGTGCCCCATGACGTTGTCGCCGATGTAGAAGGACAGCAACACCAATATCGAGAACAGCGCGCCCTGAAGCCCTATGACCAATCCGAATTTGTGCGCGAACAGCCCTTCGTTTTTGGGACGGGGCGGATGTTTCATCACGTCTTTTTCGACCGCTTCCATGCCCAGCGCAATCGCCGGAAGCGAGTCGGTGACAAGGTTAATCCAAAGCAATTGTATCGAGATGAACGGCGATTCGCGCCAAATCAGCATCGCGATGAACACCGAAAGTATCTCGCTGACGTTGGTGCTGAGCAAGAAGCCGACGACCTTCTTGATGTTGGCGAAGATGCCTCTGCCCTCTTTGACCGCGTCGACGATGGTCGCAAAGTTGTCGTCCGTCAATGTGACGTCCGCCGCGCCCTTTGCGACGTCGGTGCCGGTGATGCCCATCGCGCAGCCGATATCGGCGGCTTTGAGTGCGGGCGCATCGTTGACGCCGTCGCCGGTCATGGAGACGACCTTGCCCTTTTTCTGCCATGCCTTGACGATGCGGATCTTGTTCTCGGGCGAGACGCGCGCATATACGGAGATGTGCTCTATGTTGGCGTCGAGCTCTTCGTCGCTCATCTCGTCCAATTGCGGACCGGTGAGCGCCATGTCGCCCTCGCGGAAGATGTCGAGCTGTTTGGCGATTGCCTGCGCGGTGACGACGTGGTCGCCGGTAATCATCACGGGCTTTATGCCAGCCTCGCGGCAGACGGCGACCGCGGCGGCAGCCTCGGGCCGCGGCGGATCGATCATGCCGACCAGGCCGATGAAAGTCAATTTATCTTCGAGCGTTTCGGGCGTCGCCTCTTCGGGCAGCTTGTCGAGCACGCGATAGCCGACCGCCAATACGCGGAGCGCCTCGCGGCTCATCTCGTCGTTGGCGACCCTCGCCTTTTCGAGATCGCCCGCGACGCACAGCTTCGCCATCACGTCGAACGCGCCCTTTACGATCGCGACGTATTTGCCGTCCATCTCGTGAACGGTCGTCATCAATTTGCGGTCGGAATCGAACGGCACTTCGGCGACGCGAGGATAGGCGGTGTTGAGCTTGACCTTGTCGTCGCCCGCCTTTGTCGCGGCGAGCACTATCGCCGTCTCGGTCGGGTCGCCGATGTGGGTCTCTTTGCCGCCCTCTATGACGACGGAACCGTCACAGCAGAGCGCGCCGTAATCGAGCAATTTGCGCACGTCGTCGCCCAAATTTGCGACGTCGAGATCGGCGACAGCGCCGCCGTCGACGTACGTCTTGACGAGCGTCATCCTGTTTTGAGTCAATGTGCCCGTCTTGTCCGAACATATCACGGACGCGCTGCCCAGCGTCTCGACCGCCGGCAGCCGCTTGATGATCGCGTTCTTCTTGACCATGCGCGTGACGCCGATGGACAGTACGATCGTGATGATCGCGGGAAGTCCCTCGGGGATCGCCGAGACCGCGAGCGAGACCGCTACCATAAAAATCTCGAGCGGCGGAATGCTGTCGATCAAGCCGACGACAAACACGATCGCGCATGCGGCAAGCGCGACTATCCCAAGCCACTTGCCCAGTTTGGCGAGTTTTTGTTGCAGAGGCGTCGCCTCTTCCTTTTCGCCTGCGAGCAGGTCGGCGATCTTGCCCATCTCCGTCTTCATGCCCGTGCCGGTGACGACCGCGGTCGCTCTGCCGTAGGTGATCGAGCACCCCGAGAAGACCATGTTGCGGCGGTCGCCTATCGGCGCCTTGTCCTCGACGACGGCGTCCGAGTCCTTTTCGGACGGCACCGACTCGCCCGTCAGCGCGGATTCTTCCGATTTGAGATTGGCGCTGTCGATGAGCCTTGCGTCCGCCGGGACAAAGTCGCCCGCCTCGAGCTTGATGATGTCGCCCGGGACGACCTCGGTCGACGAGATGACCGCCTCCTTGCCGTCGCGGATGACCTTTGCGTGCGGCGCGGACATGTTTTTGAGCGCTTCGAGCGCCTTTTCCGCCTTGTTTTCCTGCAACACGCCTATCACCGCGTTCATGATGACGATGAAGAAGATGAGCGCAGGCTCGATGAACTCCATCGGGTCTTCGCCGAAGCACGCGACGACGAGCGAAATGATCGCCGCGACGATCAAGATGATGATCATCACGTCTTTGAACTGTTCGAGAAAGCGGACGAAAAGACTCTTCTTTTTCTTTTCCGCCAGCTTGTTCTCGCCCACTTCGGCAAGCCGCTTTTGCGCCTCCGCCGCGCTCAGCCCCTTTGACGGGTCGACGCCGAGAGAATCGAGCAGCTCCTGCTTGTCTCTGCTGTGGTTTTCCATTGCTGTCTCCTTGCGGCGTCATGGGCGCCGCGCCCTTATCATCTCAATATCTGTCCGCCGCAAGCAGCGAATACAGCTCGTTGTACACGGGCAGGTTGCAGCGATAGATCTTCTTGTAGACCCTGTTGTAGAACTGCAAATACCGCTCGTGATTTGCGGCGTCGGGCTGATAGACGGTCGTGACGCGCACCATCGCGTCTGACGCCTCCTCTATGCTGCCGTACACGCCGAGCGTCGCGAACGCGACGACAGCGCAGCCCAATCCGCTCGTCTCGTAAGTCTGCACCTTGTAGACGGGCATGCCGATGATGTCCGCCATGATCTTGCAGACGATCTCGCTCTGAGAGCCGCCGCCCGAGACGGCGACGCGCGTCACCGGATTGCCGGTGCGGCGCATCAAATTCTCGAGCCCTTCGAACAGCGCGTAGCCCAAGCCCTCTATTATCGCGCGATAGATATGCGCGCGCGTGTGCACGTCATTGAAACCTATCATCACGCCCTTCGCCTGCGGGGTCTTGAGCCCCGGTCCCCAATAGGGCTGGACGAGCAAGCCGTCGCTGCCGACCGGCACTTTGTTCAACGTGTCGTCAAGCAATTTTTCTGCCGAAATGCCGAGACGCTCCGCCTCGTGCTGTTCGTAGAACGCGAATTGATCCCTGAACCAAGAGACCATCCAAAAGCCGCGGAAGATCTGAATCTCGGGATTGTATTTGCCGTCGACGACCGACGTATATGCCGGCATGAACGTCTCCGGCTCGACATATTTGTCCGTCGTCACCTCGACGGAAGCGGCGGTGCCCAGGGAGATGCTGGCGACATCCCTGCCTATCGCGCCGTTGCCGACAGTCTCGCAGACCTTGTCCGCGCCCGTCGCAATCACCGGTATGCCCTCGGCAATGCCTGTCGCCTCGCTCGCTTCGCGCGAGATCGCGCCGATCTTCTCTCCCGGGCGCACGAGCTCGCACATCTTGTCGATCGGACAGCCGAAGATACAATAGTTGAGCGAGCGCTTGGTCATCCACTTGCGCTTTTTGTAGTCGTAGGGGAAGCGCGCCGCCTGCCCCGCGGTCGAGTCGGCAAGCCTTCCGGTCAGCTTGAAGTGGTACCACGCGGTGGGCATGACGATCTTCGCCGTCCTTTGCCACACCTCGGGCTGATTGACCCTGACCCAATTGGTGTAGCTGGTGCGGCGCTGCACGCGCACCACCTCGCCCATGCCGACTGCCGAATAGATGAATCTCTTCCAAAGCGGCAGCGGATCGGGGCACTCGACCTCTCGCTTGTCCATCCAAAGAATCGCGTCGCGCGTCGGCGCGCCGTCCTTGTCGAGGAAGAAAAGCGTGTTGCGAATGCTCGTCACGGTGACCGCGGCGACGTCTTTCCACCTGTCGCCCAACCTTTCTTTCAATTGTTTTGAGACGGCGCAAATCCCCGTCCAAAGTTCATTGATGTCCTTTTCCGCCCTATTGTCGTTCTTGGAGATGTACGGCGGCTCTTCTCTTCTCACCTTGTCGACGAGCTCGCCGCGGCAATCGAACGCCAGGGCGCGCGTACTCTGCGTGCCCACGTCGAAGACCAAGACGAGCCTATTGTCGTCGTTCATCTGTTCTCCTCCAACTTTCTGTAATCTACTTTGCCTATCTGGGTGAGAGGCAATTTTTGCACAAAAATTATCCTTCGCGGCATGTTGTACTTGACCAACTTGGCGCCAATCTCGTCGCGCACCGTCCTCTCGACCGCCGCCTCGTCCGCTCCCTCTTCGGGCTGAACGTACAGCTTGACCGCCGCCTTGCCGTCATATTCGTCGGCGACCGCGCAGCAACGCTTGACGCCGCTCGCCTTGTTGACCACGTTCTCAATCTCCTGAGGGAAGACGTTGTGCCCCGAGATCTTGATCATCCTCTTCTTGCGGTCGACGAAATAGACGAATCCGTCCTCGTCAAGCCTGCCTATGTCGCCGGTGCGTATCCACCGTTTGCCGCCGTATTCGAAAAACACCTTTGCGGTCGTCTCGGGGTCGTTGTAATAGCGCGTCATCGCCATATCGGTGCTGATACACAACTCCCCCTCCCTGCCTCGCGGCACGGGCGCGCCGTCGTCGCCGAACGCCTCAAAAAACGTGTTTTCGACGGGCTTGCCAATCGAGCCGAGACGCTCTCTGCCGCACATGTTCACGCAGCATATACCTGCCTCCGTAAGTCCGTATCCCTCATACAATTTTATGGGATTACCGACACGGGCAGCCAAATTGTCAAACTTGCGCCTTATGCTGTCCGACAGCCTGTCTCCGCCGCAATAGCAATATTTGAGGCGGCGCATGATGTCTTCGCCGAACGCGCCCGAATCGAGCATCTTGCCGTACATATTGGGCACGCCGCAGATGAACGTGACCCCGGCGCGGCGGCACAACTTGCATGCCGCTCTTCCGTCGAACTTGGGCATCAATACAATCTTGCCGCCGGCGCTGAGCGATGTGTGCATGCACACTCCCAGCCCGAAGTTGTGGAACAGCGGAAGCACCATCAACATCGCGTCCCTGTCGTCGACCGGTTTGCCGCCGATCAGCGCGAGAAGGTTGTGCGCTAAGGCATTGAACGCGCGGTTGGACAGCTCCACGCTCTTGGGCGTGCCGGTCGTGCCGCCGCTGTGCATATAGATTGCGATGTCTTCGCCGCCGATTTCCGCCTCTGCGGCTCCGCCTTGAAGCCCCATGCCCCTCTTCACCGCCGAAAGAAAGCTCTCTTGCCCTCTCGACGGAGAGGTCGTCCTCTTCTTCGCAAGGCGATAGAAGGGCGCGAGAACGCGCGGCAGATAGTCCGCCGCGGACGCGATGAAGGTCTTGACACCCAACTCTTCCCAGCCGTCGTAACCGCCGTAAAATTCGTCAAAGAGCACCGCCGCCTTGCTGTGCATCGTCCGGGCAATCTGCACCAACCTGCTCGCGGTGACGAGCGGATGGACGAGATTCGCAATCGCGCCGATCTTGTTGACCGCATAGAACGCGATGACCGCGTCCGGAATGTTGCCCAGGCATATGATGACGTTGTCGCCCTTGCCGACGCCGATCTCGGTCAGCCTCGCCGCAAAGCCGTCAATCTCCGCCATCACCTCGCCGAGCGTGAGCTCGCGCCCGTAAAAGGAAACGGTCCTGTTGGTCCGCGGCAGATGCGCGGTCCCCTCCTTGAAATAGGCGAACATGGACTTGTCTGTCGTCATACCGCCACCGCCTTCGGTCTCAAAAACCGCTCGAATTGAAGTCTGTCAAGCCTTTTGCCGTACATCGCAAAGATGACCGCCGTCTGGACCGCGACCGCAATGAGCATCGCAACCGCGACGTCGGACAGATAGTGATGTCCGTCGCAAATCCTCGCAAACGCGGTGACCGTCGTCACGGCGATTGCGAGCACGGCGGTCGCGTTCACCTTGCCCTCGAAGCGCGGATTGATCGCGCAGAGCGGCACAAGCATGAACAATGTCGCCGCATACGCGGTGTGTCCCGACGGCATCGAATCGCCGCCGTCCACCTTGACAAAGTCGTACCACGGAGCAAATTCCGCCGCTCCGTCGACGACGTCGAGGAAGCGCGCGCGAGAGAATATCTCTTTGACGACAGAGACGGCCGCCCCGATTGCCACGACCGCGATGGCGACCGCGACAGCCCACTTGAAGTAGGCGAGCAGGCGCTCTTCGTCAATGCGCGCGGTCGCAAAGCCGACCACGCACGCGAGCACCGCGCCGAGCGCCGCGCAGGCGGCAAGCGACAACGCCGTGCTGTCCGTCAAAAGGTCGGTCGCGTCCTTGAAGTTGAACGCGCAGACCGCATAGGTCAAAAGATAGAATATCGCCGCGACCCATTTGACGCGGTATTTGCGCAAAAAGTATTGACCGCCAATCCCTCCGGCAATCGCGAGCAACACGAAAGCCGGCATCTTGCCGATTGCCTCGTACATGTCGGCGAACGCGTTTTTGCCGAGATAGAACGCCTTGGCGACCGCTTCGTCGAACACGGAACCGACAACGAACAACGCCAGCGCGAACGCACCGAACACGCCTGCCCAAACCGCAACCTTGCGCGCGCTCATTCCTTTTTCTCCTCTTTCGGCAAGGCAATCGCAAAGTTGTACTTGCCCTTGCCGAAAAACGCGCGGCGAAGCGCGACAAAGATCAAATAGGTCAAATAGCCGCCGACAAGCACGTCGGACAAAAAGTGCGCGTTGGCGACGATGCGCGAGATTGCGACGACGACGGTGAACGCCGTACAGCCGATGTTGACGCCTATCCTCACGCCCTTCCTGTCCCAGCCGGGAATGATGTCGCAAAGCGCGGCAAACAAGAAGATGTGCGCGGCGGACGAAGTGTGTCCCGACGGGAACGACGTGTAGTCGCCGTCCTCAATCATGTCCTCTCTGCCGAACATAATCTTGTACCACGGCGTAAAGCCGTCCTCACTGCCGACTTTGAGCATGTCGCGGTAGCGCATGCGGCACCAAATGTTCTTCATCACCTGCATGACGACGACCGCCGCGGCGGCAAACGCAACCGCAAACACCGCGAACTTGAACAGCCTGTGCATCTTCTCGCGCTCAATCAGCGACCCCAGCCAAAGCCCGAGCATGCCGAGCATGATGCCGAACATGCAAGCAAAGCCCTCAAGGTGAGGAATCTCGGTCAGCTTGGTGCTCTGCACCCCGAAGAATATCCAACCGCCGATTGACAGCGCCGCGCCGAGCACGCATATCGCGACGCGAACGCGCATGTCGTCAAACAGGTCGTGATTGTAGAAAATGATGACGCCGGCAACGGGAAGAACGAGGTATGCCGGATATTCGCCCAAAACGGCAAAGAATTGCGCAAAGAAAGAGTCGCCGTTCGAGAGCGCGCGACTGATCTGAAGATCGTATACCGAAGCGACCGCAAGCAACGCGGCAAAGCACAAAAACGCCGCGGCGTTGACTGTGATAACGGTCGAACTTTTGAACTTGAACATTTCGGCTCCTCGCGCTTATATTATAAATATTATAATACATTCGCACGCGTTATGCAACCGTTTGGGCGCGCGTTGGGCGCGCGCAACACGCACATATGCGAATGCGCGCGCAAAGTCGCGGAAAAGCGCAAAAAAAGTCACCGAGGAGTGACCTCGGTGACATGTTTGCCGTGCTCGGCTTATTTTGCGGCAGCTTGGACTTGGCCGATCTGCGAGACGACGAATGCGCCGTGATCGACATCCGGCAACGGCAGGTCGTTCTCGTCGAAGAAGAACGCCTTGGTCGAAGTCAGGGTGACGACGGAGTCGATAATGCCGCCCGCGAGACCCATCTCGTAGCTCTCGGTGACCACGACCTTTCTGAGGAAGCCGTTGGGCCACACCTGGACGTCAAGCCTAATCTCGGTGAATTCAAACTTGCTGGGAGTTTGTCCTTGGCTCTTGAGCATGTAGAGCATCTGCTCTTCGTACTCCGCGACGGAATAGTTGTCGCTGGTCTTGTCGACGTTGCCGCTGACGGAGAGGGTGTAGTATTGCGCTCCGGTGTCGGGGTCGGTTTCAAGTTTGGGGGCAACCGTCTTGTCGTTGAGAATGGTGTTCGCGTCGATGACGTACATCCAAATCCTGGTCGGATCGGCATATCTCTCATTCGCATACTCATCGAGGCTGTTGTAGGTCAAGACGTCGGTGAAGTCGGCGGTGCCGTTATTCCATTCGAACCAGGTGTCGGTGATCGTACCGTCGGTGTCGTTGTATTTGTTCGCGGTCAAAGATTTGCTGTTCGCGCTCCTGAAATACATGTTGACCGAATCGCCCGACTTGACATAGTCGGTCTCTTCCCAAATCTTGATGTCAATCGCAGCACCGAGCATGCCGCCGTCCTTGACGGTGCCGGACTGGTTCTGATAGAACAACTTGTTGTCCGCATCGGATGCGCCTTCTCTGATGGTGACCGACTTGACAAACTGGGTGAGCGTCATACCTATGACCTCGGTGGTCAAGGAACCGGACGTCCTCGCAATCGCGAAGTCCGCTCCGTAATAGTTTTTGACAGCCGCGTTGAGCATCTCGATTGCGCTCATGTCCCCATTGATCTCGACGGTCGGGTCGAGCTTGGGAGCGACGTTGGCAACTTCGGATCTCAAGTTCATCGAGGTACCGCCGCAGGCGACAAACGAGAACGCCATGACGACAGCGAGAGCCGCCGCAATTGCAATCATTGCAAATCTCTTCATATCTTTCTCCTTTTTTTGACGACGTTAGCCGTTTTTCTCTATTCTATAATAGTGTAATGTAAAATGCAAGTAAAATCACTCAAAAAACTCACAACACCGTTTTGTGAATGATTTTCACCGAAAAATACCACAGTTTGCCACATTTTCGCGCGAATATATAATATACTCGCATTTGCACGCGCGAATTTTTCGCCGTCAAGACTTCGCCGTCAAAAAATTGACAAAACACACAAATTTATATATCATAAATACGAACGCGCTCGCGCAGCACGGCTTGCGCGCGAACGTCCAAAGGAGGAAACCATGAGCAACTATTGGATCACCACCGAGGCGACCGCGGACTTCCCCGAAAGTTTGATGAAAGAGGACTTCGCGATCATTCCGATGTCCTACACCGTCAAGGGAGAGTTCTTCGACGGCGCGGACAAAAAACTCACTCCCAAACAATTCTACGACGCATGCCGCGAGGCGAAAACGGCGGCGGACCTGCCGACGACGTCGATGATCACCGCATATCAGGCGGAAGAGTTTTTCCGCCCCATCCTCGCGGCGGGCAACGACATAATCCACATAGGCTTTTCGTCGGCGCTGTCGGGCACTTTCGAACAGCTCAAGATGGCAGAAAAGAGCCTTTCCGCCGAATTCCCCGACAGGCGCATCACCGTCATCGATTCCAAGACCGCGTGTTTCATCGAAGGGCTCGCCGCCTACTATACCCTGCTCAAACGCGACGAAGGCGCAAGCTATGACGAATGCGTCGCCTTTGTCGAGCGCATTTTGCCGCACTGCACGGGCTTTTTCACGATCGACGACATCGGGCACCTGCAACGCACGGGCAGGGTCGGCAAGGCGGAGGCGTTCATCGGCGGCACGCTGCACATCAAGCCCGTGCTGACCGTCGACGACGACGGCAAACTCATCCCGTTCGCCAAAGTCATTTCGCGCAAAAAGGCGCTCCGCTTCCTCGTCGAGATGATGCGCAAAAAAATGCTGCCTCAAAGCGAACAAAAACTTGTCGCGATCGGCCATGCGGACGCATACGACGACGCCGTCGCGCTCGAAAAGACGGTACGGGAAGAATTCGGCGTGGAAAACACCGTGATCTTCGACGTCGGCACCGTGATCGGTTCGCACGTCGGCGCGGGAATGGTCGCGCTGATCTTCCTTGCCGAAGACCGCAATTACCGCTGAAAAACCATCGATCCCGCAACAATTCGATCCCGCCTCGCCGAGGCGGGATCTTTGCGCTCTTTTGCCGCGAACGGAAGAGCCCTCCGTGATGTCGATATGAAAAATGTCCGCGATCACGCAATCGGCGCCGCGGACGTCTGCCGTTCCGTACCTGCCGTTGCGCTCCGTTTTTGCGGCGCCGCATTCGACTGCCTTTCCGCCGTCACCTCTTCGGCGCGATCAGCCTGCCCCTGACGACGAAAGGCGGCTCCCCCGCGCGGCGCGCAAGATCGATCAGCATCTTCCTCAGCCGCGCCTTGACTTCGCGGTGTTCTTTGCTGTGGATGAGATTGCGCGTCTCGGCAGGGTCGGCGCGGAGATCGTACAGATAGTCGTCGACGTACACTTTCGAAAAAGGTTTGCTCCACCCGTCCGAACGGCGCGGCGCCCTGACCGCATAAGTCCATCGGTCCGTACGCACCGCTCTGCCCAGCTTGTCTTCGCTGATCTGGATATAGACCGCCTCGCGCGAGACGTCCCCTTGCGCCTGCGCAAGCAGATCGAGCCCGTCGAATGCGTCCGGAACGTCCGCGCCCGCCGCGCGAAGCACCGACGCCGGCAGATCGAGCAGGCTGACGACGCCGCCGAAAGCCCCCTTTGCATATCCTCCGCCGAAAACATACATCGGGATCGCTATCGACGCCTCGTGGCACGACCGCTTGTACTCGGCGTTGCGCGTCTTGAAGTGGCATCCGTGGTCCGAAGTGTAAAAGACGACAGTGTTTTCGAGCACGCCCCTCTGCGCGAGCGCGTCTACGACGCGTTTGAAGTTGCGGTCAAGCGCGTGGCAGCATCCGAGATAGTCTTCCCATTGATCCCTGTCGACGCCGAATCCGCGCAGATCCTCGGGAATCGGTTCTCCCTCCACCGCCGCCCTGTCCTCGGGCGTGCACTCGAACCTGCCGCTCGAGTTTTGATGATGCGGCTCGATGTGCGACAAAAACAGAAAAAACGGCTTGTCCGCGTCCGCTCCGCGTATGAATTCGAGCGCGAAATCGGTGATGCGGTCGGCGCGGCAGCCCTCGAAAGTCAGTTTGCGCCCCGCCTCGTCGAACACATAGCCGCCGCTGCCGTCCGAAGTGAATTCCAGCACGTCCGACGCGCGCCAGTATTCGTATCCTCCGCGCCTCGCCTTGGGCACGGCTTTTGTCTCGTACCGCCCCTCTTCGTCCGTCATCCCGGACGCCAAATGCCACTTGCCGACATAGGCGGTGCGATAGCCGCCGCGCCTCAATATCTTTGCGATCGTGTCGGCGTCCTCCGGCAGAGCGCGCGCATTGGTGAAACAGCCCGTCCGCGTCGCGTATTGCCCCGTCTGCACGCAAGCGCGCGCCGGACCGCATACGGGCTGGCAGGTCACCGCGTCATCGAAGCGGACGCCGCGCTCTTCCGCCATCGCGTAAAGATGCGGCGTCACCCGCGGCGTGACGGTGTCGCGCCTCTGTTGATCCGAAAAGAAAACGACTATGTTGTGTCTGTCCATATTCCGATTATACCATACGGATCCCCGCAAGTCAATATCGTTCCCGACCCGCCGAAACAGCGCTCGGCTGCCGACTTCGAGCCGAAAAACTTTCTTTGTCCGAGGGATCGCCGCCGCTCCGCCGATGACGCCGCGCGAAAAAGTCGCTTCGCTTTGCTTCCGAACGGGACTTTTCGGCGCGCTTTCGTTGCAAATCGAGACGATTTCCGCTACAATATCAATATGCAAAAATTACTCGCGCTCACGCGCAAGGCGATCAACGACTACGAAATGATCGCCGACGGCGACAGTATCGCCGTCGGCGTAAGCGGCGGCAAGGACAGCACGGCTCTGCTCGCCGTGCTCGCCGCGTACAAAAAATTCGCGCCCGAAAAATTCGAACTGCGCGCGATCAACATCGATATGGGCTTCAAGGACACCGACCCCGCTCAAGTCAAAGCGCTTCGCGACTGGTGCGACGGCATAGGCGTGCCTTTGACCGTCGTCGGGACCGACATCGCCGAGATCATCTTCGAGCGGCGCAAGGAGTCCTCTCCGTGCAGCCTTTGCTCCAAGATGCGCCGCGGCGCGCTCAACAACGCCGCGATCGAGGCGGGATGCAACAAACTCGCGCTCGCCCACCACGCCGACGACGTCCTCGGCACGTTTTTGCTGTCACTGCTGTTCGAAGGCAGGCTGTCCACCTTTGCGCCGAAGTCGTATATGAGCCGCACCGGCGTCACGCTGATCCGCCCGTTCGTCTATGTCGAAGAGAAGTATCTGTCCGGACTGTGCCGCAGGCTGTCGCTGCCCGTCGTCTTCAATCCGTGCCCCGAAGACAAACACACGGGGCGCGAGGACGTCAAGCGCATGATCGAGACCGCGGAAAGCATTTCGCCCAACGCGAAAAAGCTTATGATGAGCGCGCTGTTCCACCCCGAACGCAACAACCTCTGGCTGCCGCCCAAAGATTGATTTTTCGGCGCCCGTGTTCGTCAACCGCGCTTTGATCTCAATGCGCGGTATTTTTTGCGCGTGCTTTCGCCGCCGCGTATGTGCCTGATCTCGAGGTTGCGCTCGAGCACGCGTGCGACCTCTTCGCCCAGCGCGGGATCGATCGCCGCGAGCCTTGCGGTCACGTCGGCATGCACTGTGCTTTTGCCCACCCCGAATACCGCCGCGCACTGCCTCAGCGTGCAGCCCGTTTCAAGAATGTACCGCGCCTCGAAAAGCGCCCTCGATGTCTTTTCCATCTCCACCTCAAAACAGGATATTCGCGCCCCGGCGCGATATGACCGCCCGGCGCCGCATTTTGATGAACGAACGCTCATACGCTCATATCTTTTGCACTTTTACCGCCATATGAACATATGAAGATACCGTCGTTCGACCATACCCGTAAATGCGGATATCTTCATTGCCGCAATGAGCATATCGGCATATGTTCGCCCATTGCGCGCACAACAATGTCATGGAACTTCTGACATCAAAGCGCAAAAACCGCCCTCTCCTCTCCGCGATTTTCGGCGTCGCGGTCGGCGCGGCGAACGGACTTTTCGGCGGAGGGGGAGGCATGATCGCTGTACCCGCGCTGACGCTGACCGGCGTACCGTCCAAAAAGGCTCACGCGACCGCGATCGCGATCATATTGCCGCTGTCGCTGATCAGCGGCGCGGTCTATCTCGCAAAGGGGGCGGCAGACCCGTCGGTCATACTGCCGTCATGCGCCGGCGTGATCGCCGGCGGAATCGTCGGCGCGCTGTTGCTCAAAAAGATAAATTCCCGCGGGCTTTCGCTGCTCTTTTATGCCCTTATGATCGCGGCGGGGCTCAAACTCTCGCTGTGAATACCGCCGTCCTCATTGCCATCGGGTTTGCCGGCGGAGTGCTGGGCGGCATGGGGCTCGGCGGGGGCACGCTGCTGATACCGCTGATGACCTTACTTGCCGGCGTTCCGCAAAAGACCGCCGCCGCGGTCAACCTGATCGCATTCGTCCCGATGGCGGCAATCGCCCTCGCCGTACACGCAAAGAACGGGTTGATACAAAAGGACGCGATCGCTCCTACCGCCATCCCGGCTGCGACGGTGTGCGCGCTGTTCTCGCTGCTCGCCTGCAATTCGAGGGACGAAACTCTGTCGCGCGCTTTCGGGATCTTTCTCGTCGTATTGGGTTTGCTGATGCTCGCAAAACTGCTTTTGAGCGCTCTCGCCGAAAAGACACGCCTCGCAATGCTTGCGGTGATAAGGCGCGATCTGCCGCACACTTTTGCGCAAAAATGACGTCAAATCGCATACATGTCGCGAATTTTTCATCTTTGCCATCCTCTTCGCCGCGCCGTTCTGCCGTCCGCGCCGCCCCTCTTTCGGCGCTTTGACGAAAGAGGGGTGCAAAGGCGCAATTTTTCACCGCTATTTAATTGCTTTTTTTGCGCGCATTGATTATAATGTTTTTGTTATAATAAAAGAAAAATATTATAATAGACAAATAATCAACATAAAGGTGGTTAAATGAACACTAAAAGACGACTGTGCCTGGCTTTGGTTTCGCTGATGCTCTGCGTCGTGCTCATCTTCGGCGTCGCCGCTTGCGACGACACGCCCGAAGAGGACATCCCCAGCGCCGAGACCGACAGCGACCTTCTCTTCACCAACGGCACGTTCGGCAACACTACGGGCAGCACCTATCCGCTCACTCCCTCCAATTGGACGGGCGCACGCGGCAGTTCAAGCGGCTCCAACTCCACTCCCGGCGGTTCGGACAACCTGATCGCCGGCGTCATCAGCGTCGAACAGGATTCGTACAGCGACAACAGGGACACCTACGGCAACGTCGGCTCGCCCGGCAAGCCCGAGGGCGCAAAGGATGACAATATCCTTATGATCTACAACAAGGTCCCGACCGTCTACAAGTACACTTCCGCGTCCGTCTCGCTCGCGACCTCGTCTTACTACAAGCTGACCTTCTCCGTCTACACCGACATCGAGGACGGCGACGCCGCGCGCGGCGCGTATGTCTATGTCAACGGCGGCGCATATACGGCGTTCAAGGCGATCGACACCGACAAGAAGTGGGTCACCTACACCGTCTATATCGAGACGTCCGACATCTCGTCGCAGAACATCACCGTCGTGCTGTCGCTCGGCGACGGCAACAAGATCGGCGGCGCGATGACTCAGGGCTACGCCTACTTTGACGAAGTCAAGCTGGAAAACCTCTCCGACGTCGAAGAGGGCGAGACCGCGTTCACCGAATCCGATTTCGACGCGGTGACCGTGAACGACACCACCGCCAAATATACGATGAAGGTCTCGGACGGCGAGTTTGACTACTCGACCACGACGACCTCTCCGTACAGCGCTTCCAAGTGGTCCGGCATGGCGGGCAGAGGCGACGGCGACAACGCGCCCTCCTCTTCTTCCTATGTCAGCAAGGGCATCGTCGACAGTTCCGTCACCTCGACGGTTGCCGCTCACGACGGCTCCGACGTCGACGTCACCGTCGCGGAAGGCACCGTCGGCACCAAGATGTTGATGATCAACAACAAACAGGCGACCGCGTACGGCTACCGCAGCTCGGCGGCGATGCGCCTGTTCGGAGGCAACGACAGCTACTACAAGATCTCCGTCAAGGTCCGCACCGCGGCTTTGGCAGAGGGCGGCGCGTCGATTGCGCTGACCGACGGCTCCAACGACAGCGATCCCTATCTGCTCGTCACCGACATCAACACGAACGGCGCATGGCAGACGATCGACCTGTTCGTCCAAGCCAACCAATTCCGCAGCACGGACATCTATCTCGAGCTGTGGCTGGGCAGAGGCGGCGAAGACAACGCCGACACCCATGTCGAGGGCGTCGCGTTCTTCGACGGCGTGACTCTCGACAAGGCGACCGCGGAGCAATACAACGACGCCGCCGAGGGCAGGTCCCACTCTTTCTTCACCGACGAGGCGAATCTCGACCGTTCGTCTTTGACCACCGCCAAATTTGTGCTCGCCGACGCGGACGCGGTCATCCCGAATCGCACGACTTGGAGGAACGTCAGCACCAAGGATTGGGCCGCCGATACGGATACTTCCGGCTCGACCCTCTTCCCCGACCTTGAAAATCCCTCCGTCCCCGTCACTTCGTGGGCCAACAAGGACGTGCTTGTCATCCACAACTACAAGTCCTCTTCGTTCGCTCTGTCCACTCTGACCGAGGGCACCGATTCGACCGAAGCGAGCGGGCTGTTCACCGTCTCGCGCAATCGCTGCTACATCATCTCCGTTTGGGTCAAGACGCAGGACATCAAGGAAGGCTCCGGCATCACCGTCGCGCTGTTCTCCTATGACAAAGACGCCAAAGAGGACGAGCGCAAGACTCAGCTGTCTTCGTTCACCAACGTCAACACCGCAGACCTCGACGACTATGTCAGCGAGGGCAACAACGGCTATACCGAATTGAGATTCGTCGTCAAGGGCGCGAACGCCGAGGATACCCTCGTCGGACTCGACGTCTCCTTCGGCAGCGGCACTTCGATGCAACCGACCACCCACCTGTCGGGCTATGCGATGCTGTCGTCGATCTCGATCGAATCCATCGATTATGACGACTACTCGTCCGTGTCGACCGACACGGTCACCAAGTCCGTTTCGCTTTTGAGCAGCGGCAGCTCCACCGAGCTGTCCTCCAACGGCTACTTCAACTACATCGACGTGTCCGCGACTCAAAGCGCGTACGCCGACATCGCGACCGAGGCCGATCCCGTCTACACCGATGACGGCCTTCTCGGCGGCTTTGCCGGCGTGCCCGACGGCTGGACGGTCAACAACTCCGCAAACCTCACCTCGCCCGGAACCGTCGCGGGCGTGCTCGAACTCGACAACCCCGGACATCTCGGCTCCGACCGCATCACGGACGCGTTCGGCACGATTGATCCGGAGAAGTTCTACAACGGGATGGATCTTGTCGGCGCCACCAAGGACAACTACCCCAACGTGCTCGCTATCCACAGCGCCGCCAACATCTCCTATGAGAGCGACTCCGTGTCGCTGTCCGCATCGAGCTACTACCTGCTCGGCGTATGGGTCAAGACGGACGGCAAGAGCACCGTCACCGTCTCGGTCGACGCCTCCACCGACAGCGCCGGGGTGACGACTTTCACCCCCGCCGACGACGCGTGGCACTACTACAGCTTCTATATCAGGACGGGCTTCACCGCGGTCGATGTCACTATGACGCTCGGCGTTGCGCCTCTCGGAGGCAACGTCAACACCGCGTACTTCGCCATCGCGAGCTACAACACCGTCCCCGAGGCGACGTTTGAAAAGGCGCAGGCGGCAGACACCGCTTCCGACAACATCACCGTCAAGTCGTTCACCGTAGACTCGTTCGACAGCGCGACCGACCTCGCCGAGATGGACGCCCCCGACAATTGGAGCGGCGCTACCCTCGACGAAGACGCAAGCACTTCGGAAGAGGACTTCGCCGGCGGCGTGTTTAATCAGCGTGAAGGCAACTGGGAAGAGCTCGGCATCGATCCCGACGTCGAGACCGCGATCGCCGGCAAGCTGGACGCGTCCACCGCGGTCGGCAACGGCGTGCTCGGCGACAACGTGCTCGTCATCAACAACAAGGTCGCGGGCGCATACTCCTACTCCGCCGACAGCATCACCCTCGAGGGCGACACCTACTACAAGGTGAGCATCTGGGCTCTGACCTACAAGCTGGGCAAGGATGAGACCGCGACGATCTCGCTCAAGCTCAACAACCTCACCTACACCTTCGGCAGACAAAACCACAGCGAGGGCGACGACGCAAAGCGCGTGGTCAACACCTCCACCTATGCCGAGGACGGCACCGAGACCGTCGGCGAGTGGACGCAGTACACCTTCTATGTCCACACCGAAAAGGACGTCACCCCGACCGCGGTGCTCACCGCGCAGCTCGGCTTTGACGGACATATGGTCGAGGGCTATGCCTTCTTCGACAACTTCGAGGTCGACAAGATCTCCGAAGACGACTACAAAGCCGCGACCAACACCGACGAGAGCGCCGGTACGGTCATGGACGTCGCAAACAACTACGCGATCAACTTCACCGAAGAGGACGCGAACGCTGAGGAAGAACCCGACGAGGACGAAGACACCGAAAATCCCGGCACAAGCGACCTCATCTGGCTGTGGATCACCTCCGCCGTCATCGGCGTCATCCTGCTGGTCGTCGTCATCGTCGTACTGGTCAGAAAGTACACGGCGAGCCGCAAGTTCAAATCGCGCAAGAAGCCGACTTCTCCGACAGGACGCACCGGCGACAGACGCGACGAAAACGACAACAAGGGCGACAGACGCTAAGCCCCAAAAATAGGCGCAAAGGGCGGCTTTGAGATCAAAGCCGCCCTATTTTTACTCTATATACAACATCTGCCCCAAGAACACCGCTCCGCCTTCCAAGCCGTTGAGCGCGGCTATCTTTTGCGCGCTCGTGCCGTGGGCAGCCGCTATCTTTGCGAGAGTGTCGAACGGCTTTACCGTATAATATGTCCCGTCGCGCTTGACCACTTCGAGTTTCATCCCCTCGAACGGCTCGCCGTCGACATTGTTCGCCGCCGCGAGCTCGCGCTCGGGCACGCCGTATCTGCGCGCTATCCTGCGCAGGTCTTCCCCTTTTTGCACCGTGTGGATGAAGTATTTCATACTCTATCTTACGTCAGTCCGGAGCATATAGAACGCCCGCGCCGTCATATATTTGAGTGTGAAACGAGTGGTCAAGGCGTTTGCCCTCGTCACCGCGGTGTCGGCGGCGACAAGGCTTATGTCCTTCTTTTTCAAGATCTATCTGTCGCGCGAATTGGGCGCCGAGATCCTCGGTCTGTATCAGATCGCGCTGTCCGTCCTCGGGCTGATGTCGTGCGTGGGCAGCAGCGGCGTCCCCGTCACTCTCTCGCGGCTGTCCGCCGAGAACGACGCCCTCGGACGCCGCCGCGACAGCGACGCGCTGACCACGCTCTGTCTGCTTGCGTCGGGCGGCGCGGCGCTCGCACTGACTCTCGCCTCGCTCGCCTTCCCGTCCGTCGTCGAAAGACTGTTTTCCGACCCGCGCTGCGTGCCCGTCTTTTATGCCTGTCTGCCCATGCTGATGACGACGTCCGTCTATGCCACGCTGCGCGGCAGGTTTTGGGGAGAGCGCAATTACGGCGTGTTCGCGGCGACCGAACTGCTTGACGAGATCGCCAAAATTGTCCTGTCCGTGTTGTTTATCACCGCTTTGGGGGTCACTGCCGACGCTCCCGTCGCCTATGCGTATGCACTCGTCGCCGGCGATGTGATCGTCGTCGCGGTGCTGTGCGTATGCTACTTCGCGTCGGGGGCGAAAGCCTCCCGTCCCCACGGCGCGCGCAAGGTACTCGCCTCCGCCGCTCCGCTGACCGCGGCAAGGCTGACCGGGAGCGCTATCGGCACGCTCAACTCGCTGATGCTCCCGGCGCTGCTCGTCTCGCTGTGCGGCTTGACGACCGCCGAGGCGACCGCGGAATTCGGCAGAGCTAGCGGTATGGTGATGCCGCTGCTCTTCACGCCGTCGTCGCTGACCGGCTCGCTCGCGGTCGTCCTCATCCCCGAACTCGCTTCGATGAGCGCGTCGGGCAGCCGCGACGCTGTCGAGCGCACGAGCGCGATGGCGGTCAAGTTCGCCGCCGCGGTGAGCGCGTTCTTCTTTGTGATCTTCTGCGCATGCGGCGTTCCTATCGGCACGCTGCTCTATCACGACGCAGTCGCCGGCAAATATCTGTCGGCGGCGTCCGCGGCGATGATCCCGATGTGCGTCAACGGGATATGCGCGTCCGTGCTCAACTCCTTGGGGCACGAAAAGGCGACGTTTGCGGTCGGCACAGTCGGCGCGCTGCTCCTCGCCGCACTGATGGCGGCGCTCGTCGGCAGCTGCGGCATATACGCCTACTTCATCGCGATTCTCGTCTCGCACACGCTGTCGCTCGGCGCATACCTCTTTTTGATGCACAGACACGCCGGCTTGACCGTCGAGACGACCTTGTCCGTCGCCGCGCTTATCGCGTTCGGTTCGCTCGCGGCGCTGTCGCTGTCTCAATTGGCGGATGCTTTGAGCGCGCTCCCGACCGCGGCGATTGTCGCGGCGATAGGCGCGGCGGCGCTGCTGCTCTGCGCGGCGTTTGTGGGCGCGACGGGGATATTCACCAAGCGCGACATCGAGTCTTTGCTCAAAAAATAGCCGCCCCTTTCGGAGCGGCGTTCGCGCCTTTATTTCGCCTCGGCGGCGACCTCTTCGCGCGGCTTTTTGCGCCGGATATAGCCCGACTTTTCCAGCACCGGCAAAAGGCGGCAATACAGCACATAGGTCACCAAACCGTTGATCGCGATCCACAACGGCTGGGAGATCGCCTTGGAGATGAGCATCTGCAAGAACGGCGTGCCCACGCCCCATCCCTCGCCGATGATGACCTTCGCGAGCGTGTACGGATACATGGAATACAGGCTCGCCGCCTCATAGTCGCCGATGGGTATGATGAAGATGCTCGTCGTCTCGCCGAGCGGCGTCAGACAGAGCGTGCATACGACAAACGACGTGCCTATCGTCGCGAGCAATTTGAAGATGATCTTCCAATCCGTGTAGCGATTGTAAAGCCCCGCGATCATCGCCATCACGCCGTTGGACAGTCCTATCAAGACGGAATACGGCCCCTGAGGCATGAGCAATCCCGGGATGAGATCGGCGATCACCGCGACCGTCAACCCCTGCCACGGTCCGAGCACGAAGCCCGAGAGATAGCAGAACAGATAGACAAGACTGAATCTGCCCAAATAGGTACCGGCTGACTGAAACGAGCAAAGATTTAGCACTACACCGAGCGCAATAAAAATTGCCATATCAGCTATCCGTTGAGTTTTGCTGCGCATAACGCACCTCCCGAATAAAAGATACGGCAGAGAGCCGACGAAAAACAATGTCGCTTGTATTCGCAGCGGACGCAACACAACACCGCAAGCATACGCTTTTCGTTTGAAGGCGACATCCCATCCCTCAACACTTAACGCGTCGTGTTTACTCTGCCGTCTGTAATGATATCACATCCGCGCGCGTTTGTCATCCGTTTTGACCCAAGTCGCGCGCGGTTTTGAATATTCCCCTCTCGCGCGCGCACAATACCGATATGTTGACCTCGTTCGTGCGCACGCTGTTGATATATGCGTTTTTGCTGGCGATACTTCGGCTGATGGGCAAAAAGCAACTCGGGGAGCTCCAACCGTTCGAGCTCGCGATCACACTTGTCGCGGCGGACCTCGCCTGCATCCCGATGTCGGACACGCAGGTGCCGATCGTCTATGGGCTCGTCCCGATATTCACACTGTTTTTGATCGAGGTCGCGATCACGCTCGCGCTCAAAAAATCCATGTTTTTGCGCCGCGCAATCAACGGAAAGCCCGTGATCGTCATCACTCCCGACGGCATAGACGGCGACGCGCTCGCAAAGCTGGAAATGACCGTAGGCGACCTCAACGAAGCGCTGCGCTCAAAGGACGTGTTCTCGCCGGCAAACGTGCGCTGGGCGATCGTCGAGACCAACGGCGACCTGTCCGTGATCACCGACGACGCCGCCCCGTCGCCGCGCGACATACCGTTCACTTTGATCTGCGACGGCAAACATATGGACGACAACCTCGTCAAGAGCGAGATCGACCGCTCCGCAGTCAACGACATTTTGCAAGCCAACTCCCTCAAAGTCAAGGACGCGCTGCTGCTGTCCGTCTCCCCGGGCGGCGAATACTACCTGCAGCCGCGGCACGGCAAACGCGTGATCGGGAGCGTGCAATGAAAAAGATCAACGCGTTCTTTTGGGTCAAGATCGCGATCGCGCTGACGCTTGCGATCGGTATACCTGCGATCGGCATCGCCGAAGAGGTCTATATGCGCGGCGCGTTCGACGGCGTCGCCGCGGACTGCGAAGAGATCGTCGCGCTGATAGAGCGCGGCGACGCGGACGGCGCCGCCTCGCTTGCGGAAGCGCTGCGCTCGGATTGGTCGCAAAAGCGCGACATGCTGGAATTCATATATCCCAACGCCGACGTAAAGGAGCTGCAGCCGCAGATAGGCGAACTGATCGGCGACCTCAAAGCGGACTTGGACGACGACGCGATCGCCCGAGCCAAGATGATCGCCGCCCTTGCCGAAAACAGCAAAAACCTGCTCGCGTTCAAGTGGAAAAACATCCTTTGACGATTTCAATAGAGGCAATTAACAAACACGGGCACGAAAATTCGTGCCCGTGGTCGTATCTTGTATCGGCTTAGTTCTTTTTCAACCGCGGTATCAGATATCTGCCCGTCTCGCTCTTTTTGTTCGCCGCGACCTCTTCCGGGGTACCCTCGGCGACGATCGTGCCGCCCGCGTCTCCGCCCTCAGGTCCCAAGTCGATGATATAGTCGGCGACCTTGATGACGTCAAGATTGTGCTCGATCACTACGACGGTGTTGCCGTTGTCGGCGAACCTCTGCAAAATCGCGATGAGCTTCTTTACGTCGTGCGTGTGAAGTCCCGTAGTCGGCTCGTCGAGAATATAGATCGTCTTGCCCGTGCCGCGCTTTGACAGCTCCGTCGCCAGCTTGACGCGCTGAGCCTCGCCGCCCGAAAGCGTCGTCGCGGGCTGACCCAGCTTGATGTAGGACAGACCGACGTCGTTGAGCGTCTTGATCTTGTTGTAGATCTGCGGGATGTTGGCAAAGAAGTCGCACGCCTCCTCGACGGTCATCTCGAGCACGTCATAGATGCTCTTGCCCTTATACCTGACTTGCAGCGTCTCGCGGTTGTAGCGTTTGCCGCCGCAGACCTCGCACGGGACGTAGACGTCTGACAGGAAGTGCATCTCTATCTTGCGGATGCCGTCGCCGCCGCAATGCTCGCACCTGCCGCCCTTGACGTTGAAGGAAAATCTGCCGGCTTGATATCCCCTCGCCTTCGCTTCGGGGGTCTTGGCGAAGAGTTCGCGAATCGCGGTGAACACGCCCGTATATGTCGCCGGGTTGGAGCGCGGCGTGCGCCCTATCGGGCTTTGATCGATGCGGATGACCTTGTCGAGATGTTCGACTCCGTCGACGCCGTCGCAGTCTATGTCCGTGTAGCGCGCGCCGTTGAGTTTTGCGGCGAGCTCGGGGTACAATATCTCATTGATGAGACTGCTCTTGCCGCTGCCCGAAACGCCGGTGATCGCGACGAATTTGCCGAGCGGTATCCTGACGTCAATGTTTTTGAGATTGTTCTTGCGCGCGCCGCGTATCGTAAGATACTCGCCGCTTCCCGCCCTGCGCACGCCGGGGACGGGAATGCTCTCCCTGCCCGACAGATATGCGCCGGTGATCGACTTTTGGCACTTCTTTACGTCGTCGGGTGTGCCGCAGACGACGACCTCGCCGCCGTTGACCCCCGCTCCGGGTCCTATGTCGACGATCCAATCGGCGCGCTCCATCGTCTCTTCGTCGTGCTCGACGACGATGAGAGTGTTGCCGAGATCGCGCAGACGGCACAGCGTCGCGAGCAATTTGTCGTTGTCGCGCTGATGCAGTCCTATGCTCGGCTCGTCAAGGATGTAGAGCACGCCCATAAGTCCGCTGCCTATCTGCGTCGCCAGCCTTATGCGCTGCGCCTCGCCGCCGGACAGCGTGCCGGCAGATCTGCCCAGCGACAGATAGCCCAAACCGACGTTTCGCAAAAAGTTGAGGCGCGCATCAATCTCTTTGAGGATCTGATCGGCGATGACCGCCTCGCTCTTGCCGAGCTTCAGCTTTTCGAAAAACTCTATCAATTTGACTATCGAGAGATTGCAGAGTTCCCAGATGTTCTTGCCGCCGACAAACACCGCGAGCGCCTCGGGTTTGAGCCTCTTTCCCTTGCAGACGTCGCAGGGCACGTCGCGCATGTACCGCTCTATCTCCATCTTGACGAAGTCGGACGTCGTCTCGCGGTAGCGGCGGCGCAGATTGGAAATCACGCCCTCGAAGTTGCGGCGAAAAGACGCGCTGAAATTGGCGGAATCGAACTTGTATTCGATCTGAGTGTTGTCGCCGTAGAGTACGACGTTTTGGACGCTCTCGGGCAAGTCCTTGAACGGCGTGCGCAGACTGAACCCGTATTTGCGAGCAAGCGAAGCGAGCGCGCTCTGCGACACCTTTTCGAGGAACCAGCCGGCGACGTCGACCGCGCCTTCGGCGAGCGACTTGTCCCACTTGACCACCTTGTTGACGTCGATCTCCTGCGTAAAGCCCAAGCCTCCGCACTTGGGGCAGGCGCCGTAGGGCGAGTTGAACGAAAAGAGCCTCGGCGTGAGTTCTTCTATGCTGACGTCGCAGTCGGGGCAGGCGTAACGCGTGGAATAGAGCACGGTCGCACCATTCGTCTCCGCCTCGACCAGACCCTCGGTCAATTTGAGCGCGTTTTCGAGACTGTCCGTCAAGCGGCGGTTTATCCCCTCTTTGACGACAAGCCTGTCGACGACGATGCCGATCGTGTGCTTTTTGTTCTTGTCGAGTTTGATCTCCTCGTCGAGCTCGCGGTCGACGCCGTCGACTATCGCGCGCATATAGCCGTTTTTGTGCAGCTGTTCGAGCTGTTTGGTATACTCGCCCTTGCGCCCTCTGACTATCGGCGCGATGATGCGCACTTTCGCTCCCTCGGGCGCCGCCAAAATGCGGTCGGCGATCTGATCGACGGTCTGCTGCTCTATCTTCTTGCCGCACTTGGGGCAATGCACCTCGCCCACGCGCGCGTACAGCAGACGCAGGTAGTCGTATATCTCCGTCACCGTGCCGACGGTGGAACGCGGATTGTTGGAAGTGGTCTTTTGATCGATCGAGATCGCAGGCGAAAGCCCGTCGATGTAGTCGACGTCGGGCTTGTCCATCTGCCCGAGGAATTGGCGCGCATACGATGAAAGGCTCTCGATATAGCGGCGCTGTCCCTCGGCGAAAATGGTGTCGAACGCGAGCGACGACTTGCCCGAACCGCTCAGACCGGTGAACACGACCAACTTGTCCCGCGGTATGGACACGTCGATGTTTTTGAGGTTGTGGACCCTCGCTCCCTTTACGAAAATATCTTCTCTCATATCTCGGAATATTATCCCCTTGCGGGGCGATTGTCAAGCGTTTTTGCCGCCTCTTTTTTTGCTCTCTTCGGCGATGCGTTTTTTGAGCTCCGCCGCCTGCTCGCGATAGCGTATCGCAAGCTCGAAGTCGAGAGTGGAAGCGGCGACTTTCATCGCGCTCTGCACCCTGTCCAGCTCCTTGTACAACTCGGCGACCGTCTTTTTGTCCTTCTTGCCGTCATCGGAAAGTTTTTTGGTGATCTCGAGCGAATTGGTGATCGGCTTGACGATCGTGCGCGGAGTGATGTTGTGTTCCTCATTGTAGGCGCGCTGTTTGGCGCGGCGGCGGTCTGTCTCGTCTATCGCTCGGCGCATCGACCCGGTGACGGTGTCGGCATACATCACGACCTTTGCCTCGCTGTTGCGCGCCGCCCTTCCTATCGTCTGTATGAGCGACGTCTCGCTGCGCAAGAAGCCCTCTTTGTCCGCGTCGAGGATCGCGACCAACGTCACCTCGGGCAGATCCAGCCCCTCGCGCAAGAGGTTGATGCCGACCAGCACGTCAAAGTCGCCGCGCCTCAGCCCCGAGATGATCTCAATGCGGTCGAGCGTGTCCACGTCCGAATGCATGTACTTGACCTTGACGTGCTGTTCGGACAGATATTGCGTCAAACTCTCCGCCATCTTCTTGGTCAAAGTGGTGACGAGCACGCGGCCGCCCTTTTTGGTTTGAATGTGGATCTCCGACAACAGGTCGTCGATCTGCCCCTCTACGGGACGTATCGTCACCTCGGGATCGAGAAGTCCCGTCGGACGTATCAGCTGCTCGACGACCTGCCCCGCCTCTTTGAGTTCGTACGGTCCGGGCGTCGCCGACACGCAGATCATCTGCCCCACTCGCGCGTCGAATTCCTCAAACCGAAGCGGACGGTTGTCATACGCCGACGGCAGACGGAACCCGTAATCGACAAGATTTACCTTGCGCGAAAGGTCGCCGTTGTACATCGCCCTCAGTTGCGGCAGCGTCATATGGCTCTCGTCGACGAACAAAATAAAGTCCTTTGGGAAAAAGTCGAGCAGCGTGTACGGCGGCTGACCGGGGCTGCGCCCGTCAAAATAGCGCGAATAGTTCTCGATGCCGCTGCAATAGCCCATCTCGCGGATCATCTCGATATCGTAGCTCACCCTCTCTTTGAGCCGCTGCGCCTCGAGCAGCTTGCCCTGCGCCTCAAACTCCTTGACGCACTCGACCATGTCCTTTCCGATTTGATCGAGCGCCTTGTCCTTTTTCTCCTTTTCGACGACATAGTGGCTCGCCGGAAAGAGATTGATGTGTTTGAGCTCGCTGATCGGCTTTGCGGTCAGCGGATCGAACTGCACGATGCGCTCAATCTCATCGCCCCAAAATTCCACCCTCACCGCGACCTCGGAACTGTCGACCGGGAACACCTCGACTACGTCGCCGCGCACGCGGAAACTCGCGCGCTCGAACTCTATGTCGCTGCGCTTGTACTGTATCTCTATCAGCCTATCGATGAGCTCCTCTCTGTCCATCGTCATGCCGGGACGCAGCGACACCGCGAGAGAATAGTATTCGAGCGGCGCGCCGAGACCGTAAATGCACGACACGGACGCGACGACGATGACATTGCGCGATTCGCAGAGCGCGCCTGTCGCCGAGTGGCGCAGCTTGTCTATCTCGTCGTTGATCGACAAGTCCTTTTCGATGTAGGTATCGGTGCGGGGGATGTACGCCTCCGGCTGATAGTAATCGTAATAAGAAACGAAATATTCGACCCTGTTGTTGGGGAAAAACTCGCGGAACTCATTGCACAATTGCGCGGCGAGCGTCTTGTTGTGCGCAATGACGAGCGCCGGGCGGTCGAGCCGCGCGATGACGTTCGCCATCGTGAACGTCTTGCCGCTGCCGGTCACGCCCAAGAGCACCTGCGTGCGCAGCCCGTCCTCGACACCTTGGATGAGTTGCTCTATCGCCTGCGGCTGATCGCCGCAGGGCTTGAATTTGCTGTGCAGTTCGTACATCTCAGCCGCCGGCTATCAACGTGAGTATCCTGACCAACGTGACCGAGAGTATCGCGCCCGCGACGGTCAGCACGATCTTGAACTTGATCGCCCTCTTTTCGCTTTCGATCTGACGCGCGAACGCATATCCGTTTTGATGCAAAGTGAAGCAAAAGACGCGCTCGCCCTTCTTCTCGGTGTCGATTAGCTCGAAGTAGTCCTCGAGTACGAGCGATTTGAGGCACGGTTCGAGATCCTCGCGGCGGAAGTCGCGGGTATAGGGAATTTCGGCAAGCAACTCCGTCGGAGTCATAAGGCACTTGCCGTCCGTCTTGACGGCTTTGAGATAGACCGCCTTCATGATCAGTTTTTCCTTTTTTCCGAGCATACTGCCTCCTATACGAGCGCGAAGTGCACGATCAGCGCGACTATGACGCCGCCGATCACTCCGCCGATCACTCCGCCGAGGAGCCCGAAAACCAACGCGCTCTTCGCGCTCCCGGCGAGCTTCTTGATCTGTTTTGCAAAGCCTTTGTCCTCGTTGTCGTAGACGATGACGCGCCTGCCGGCGGCGTCCGTGCGTACGACGGTGGACGCGCCGTCGCTCTTGAGCGCAAGCGCTTTGAGTTCCTGCTCCGCGGTGCGCCCCTTGACGGTCACGGTGCAGCACACCGACTGACCGTCGTCATACTTTTTGACCGCATATCCGCCCGAGACAAGCTCCGCCATCAGCGCGGCTTGCCCCTCGCCGACCGCCTCTTCGAGGTCGGCCTTGTCGAACACCGCATACTTGTCCTCGGCGATGTTCTCGCAAAGATAGGTCAAAAGTTTGAGCGCGTCCTCGGTCATGTCCGACTTATCTCTCCACCCTGATGACGTTGCGCACGCCGATCACGTTGGCAAGCCCGCTTATCTCCTCGATCGCGCTGCGCATGTCAAACTCTTTGGTCTTGTGCGTGACGAAGACGACGGGAATGATCTCCTTGCTGTCCGCCTGCCTCATCTGGCTGATCGAGACCTTGTGCTTTTTGAACACCGCCGCGATGTCCGCGATCACGCCGACCACGTCGTGCACGTCGAGCCTGATGTAGTAGTCGCTCTCGTAATTCGCCTCGATGTCCGCCTCGGTCATGCTGGTGTTCATCTCCGAATAGCGCGCGTGCTTTTCCTGCCTCGCGCAGAACACGATGTCGCTGACGATCGCGCTGCCCGTCGGAAGCGCGCCCGCGCCCCTGCCGTACAACATGATGTCGCCGACGTTGTCGCCGACAAGGAAGACGGCGTTGAACGAATCGTTGACGTTGGCAAGCGGATGATCCTTGGCAAGGAACACCGGCGTGACCCTCGCCTCGATCTTGTCGCCGTGACGCTTCGCGATCGCCAAAAGTTTGATCACAAAGCCCATCTCGCCCGCGACCTTGATGTCCGTCTTGGTAATCTTGGTGATGCCTTCGCGCGAGATCAGATCGACCGGAAGCCTCTTGTTGAACGCGAGCGAAGACAATATCGACAGCTTGTAGCTGGAATCGTAACCCTCGACGTCCGCGACCGGGTTCGCCTCGGCATAGCCGAGCGCCTGCGCGTCTTTGAGCACCTCGGCATAGTCCGCGCCCTCTTGGGTCATCTTGCTGAGGATGTAGTTGGTCGTGCCGTTGATGATCGCCTTGATCTCGAGTATGGAGTTGGCTTGCATCGCCTGAGTCATAACGCGTATGATCGGCATGCCGCCGCCCGTCGTCGCCTCATAGTAGAGACCCGCGCCCGTCTTCGCCGCCGCCTTTTCGAGGTCGACCCAGCTCTTGGCGAACATCTCCTTGTTGGAGGTGACGATGCTCTTGCCCGCGAGCAACGCCTTGGTCAGGAAAGTCTTGGCAGGCTCCAATCCGCCCATGCACTCGACGACGATGTCGACGTCCGGATTGTCGCAAATGTCGTCGATGCTGTCGGCGACGATGCTCTCGTCAAGCCCGTATTTGAGCACCTTTTCCTTGAACTTGTCGAGCACCGCAACGACGGTGAGATCGACGCCGTATTCGTCCGCGATCTGCTTCTTTTTTTCGAGAAGTATTTCGAGCGTGCCGCCTCCTACAACTCCCAGTCCGAGTATCGCTACTCCTGCTTTCTTCATATATTTCTCCTTGTGCCGTATGGCGAAATTTATTTCTTTTTCAGATGTTTTTTGCGTGCCTGTGTCGATATTCGACGTTGTTGCGCCGCTTGACCTGTCTTCCTGCGACAGCGATGTTTGCGTCGTAGAGCAGCTTGAGCCCTTTGAGCGTCAGCGACCTGTCGACGATGTCGAGCATCTTTTCGCCGCCCTGAACGAGCTGTGACAAACCGCCGGTCGCAACGACCTTGGCGTCCTCGAAGCCCCTCTCCTTGCGGAACTCGGCGATGATGTAGCCGACGAGCCCGGTAAAGCCGTAGATGATGCCCGCCTGCAAATTGGACTCTGTCGTCTTGCCGACGACGCTCTCCGGACGGATGAGCTCGACGTTGGTCAGCCTCGCGGTGTTGTTGACCAGCGACTCCATCGCCGACTTGATGCCGGGAGCGATGCATCCCCCGAGGAACTCTCCCCTTTCGGAGATGAGGTTGAACGTCGTCGCGGTGCCGAAGTCGACCACTATGCACGGTCCGCCGTACAGCTTGTAGGCGGCGACGCTGTTGACGATGCGGTCGGCGCCGACCTCGTGCGGATTGGTGTATTTGACGTCAAGCCCCGTCTTGATGCCCATGCCGACCATCATCGGCTTGATGCCGATATAGTACTCGCAGGCGTGCTCGATCGTATAGTTGATCGGCGGACAGACGCTGGACATGATCACGCCGTCGATGTCGTCGAACGTCACCCCGACGCCGGCGAACAGCTCGCCCATCACCGCGCCGAATTCGTCCGAAGTGCGCTCCACCTTGACGGACATACGCCACGACTGTATCATCTTGCCGCCGTCGTAGACGCCCATCTTGATGTTGGTGTTGCCCACGTCAATTACCAGAAGCATGTTTGCCCTCCTGCGCGTTTATCGCATACACTATCGGCGGTGTAAGCAGTGTGAATGCGATCAGTTCTATCACGAAATTGATGGAGATCATCGCGCTCATGAACTCGGGAGTTATCGCGCTGTCCCCGACCGTCTTGCCGCCGTAAAGCAGCCATATCATCCCAAGCACCAAAGCGGTGTTGGCGACGACTCCGACCGCCGCACAGACCGCGTCGATCGCGATCTTCGCCGCCTTGCGCGGCGCGTGCCCCTCTTCTTTGCCGCGTCTTTCCGCCGCGAGCAGCAGCCTTTGAAGCCCGTGCGCGGCAAGAGGCGCGATCATCCTCGTCACTACCGAGACCAACGGGTTGCGGAAGAGCGGCGCCGTGATGTTGCCCGCCCCCGTCGTGAACGCCCCGATCAGGGAGACAAGCCCCATGATCAGTCCCGCGGTCAACGTGATCTTCCAATCCTGCGTGAGCGCGAGCACCAGCACGGGCAAAAGCGTCAACGCTATCGTCGCGGTGCCGAAGCTGATCGGCATAAGCCCGAAGATGACGATGAGCGCAAGCCCGACCGCGGTGATCGCGATCCTTTTCGATCTCTTCATATTCCCTCGCTTGGGCTCGCAGAGCGATACCCATCAAGACACGATCTTGCTTTCGTACGGCTCCTCTCGGGATGCCGCCGTTTTGATTATTGTACCAAAATTCTGCCCGATTTTCAACCGAATGAACGCCCTTGCGCGCATTTTGTTGCGAACGCGCGCGTAAAATAAGACCGCCCCTTGCGGAGCGGACGGGTCATTGCGCCTTTGTCTCTTCGGACGGGCTGTCCTCCGGAGGCTCCTCTTTTGCGAGTTTTTTGCGGTACGCGCGGAAGTTGAGCACCTCCCACACCGTGTCGACGACCGCGACAGGCAGCACGCCGCAAAGCGTGAACGTCCAATACTCATCCGGATAGACGGCGACGAACATCACCCACGCGATGAACATCGCAGGCGTGACGATCATCTTCCAGATCTTGTACGGCAGCGGCTTGGGCGTCATATCCAGCCACCATGTGACGAAGTTGTACTTTTTCATACGCCTATCATATCACGCCGCGCCGCCGTTGTCAACTCGCATGGGCGCGAAAAAGCGGCAAAGCCGTCGCCTTGCCGCCCGTCGGCGCACGCTGCGCCCCGCGGTATGTATTATTTGCAGCCGCAATCGCCGCCGCAGCAGCTGAGCGCGACAAGCACCGGAATGATGTTGTTGCAGCCGCAGCCGCCTTTGCATCCGCCGCAGCAGAGCATGAGCAAGATGATCCAAAGGCAATCGTTGCCGCCGAATCCGCATTCGTTGAAATTGTTCATAATTGAGACCTCCCGTTATGATCGAGCGCTCGTGCGCTCTTTCTAATTCACAATACGCTTTTGCTCGGCGAAGTGTTACTTGCCCGCAAAACGTTTGACAATCTCCCCTTCACTGCTTATAATCATTTATGCAACAAATTCATGCGCCCGTATGCGCAAAAGGAAGGACTTATCATGGGTCAACTCACAATGGACAAACTCGTCGCCCTCTGCAAGAGCAGAGGCTTCATCTTCCCCGGCAGCGAGATCTACGGCGGGCTCGCCAACACATGGGACTACGGTCCGCTCGGCGTCGAGCTCAAAAACAACGTCAAGCGCGCGTGGTGGAAGAAATTCGTGCAGGAAAATCCGCTCAACACCGGCGTCGACTGCGCGATCTTGATGAACCCCAACGTATGGGTCGCAAGCGGCCACGTCGGAGGCTTCTCCGACCCCTTGATGGACTGCAAGAGCTGCAAGTCCCGCCACCGCGCCGACGACCTCATCGAGGACTATATGAAGCGCAAGGGCATCGAGGAGGGCATCGCCGGCTGGGACAACGCCAAGATGGAAAAATACATCGCCGATCACAAGATTCCCTGCCCCGTCTGCGGCAAGAGCGACTTCACCAGCGTCAGACAATTCAACCTGATGTTCAAGACCTTCCAGGGCGTCACCGAGGACACGGTCAGCACGCTGTACCTGCGCCCGGAGACCGCTCAGGGCATCTTTGTCAACTTCCTCAACGTCCAGCGCACTTCCCGTCTCAAAGTGCCTTTCGGCATCGGTCAGATCGGCAAGAGCTTCCGCAACGAGATCACGCCCGGCAACTTCATCTTCCGCGTCCGCGAGTTCGAACAGATGGAGCTTGAATTCTTCTGCAAGCCCGGCACAGACCTCGAATGGTTCAACTATTGGAAAAACTTCTGCAAGGAGTGGCTGCTCGGGCTGGGAATCAAGGAGGAAAACCTCAAACTACGCGACCACGACCCCGAAGAGCTTGCGTTCTACTCCAACGCGACGACCGACTTCGAGTTCAAGTTCCCGTTCGGCTGGGGCGAACTGTGGGGCGTCGCCGACCGCACCGACTACGACCTCAAAGCACATATGAAGACGAGCGGCAAGAGCCTCGAATACCTCGACCCCGCGACCAACGAAAAATACGTTCCCTATGTCATCGAGCCGTCGCTCGGCGTGGAGAGAATGGTCCTCGCGCTGCTGTGCAACGCCTACGAAGAGGAAGACCTCGAAGGCGGCGATACCCGCGTCGTCATGCACCTGCATCACGCAATCGCTCCCTACAAGGTCGCCGTCCTCCCCCTCCAAAAGAAGGCGCTCGGCGAAGAGGCGGAAAAGATCTACCGCGACCTCGCGAAGAAGTTCTCCGCCACCTACGACGAGACAGGCAGCATCGGCAAACGCTACCGCCGTCAGGACGAGATCGGCACCCCGTTCTGCGTGACCGTCGACTTCGACACCGTCGACAACGGCACCGTCACCGTCCGCGAACGCGACACGATGGCACAAGTCCGCATCCCCGTCGGCGAACTCGACGCCTACCTGACCAACGCGCTCGACTATTGATCGCCGACCGCCGACGTCTCAAACACGACAAAAACGCGACCCCAAACCGGGGCCGCGTATTTTTTGCGCTTGTCTTTGCGTACGCAGATCCGAAGAGATCCGCTCTCTTCCTTGCGGTCGCGCCGCACATTGTGATATCATTATCTTATGAACGAACACAAATTCGACGGCAAGGCGAGGCTGTATGCCGCCTATCGGCCGTCATATGCAAGCGGATTGATCGACGATTTGGTCGAGGATTTGCCCAAAGGGGCGAAGGTCGCAGACATAGGTTCGGGGACGGGCAAGCTGACCGAACTTTTGCTCGCGCGCGGCATGAATGTCTTTGCGGTCGAGCCCAACGACGATATGCGCGCCGCAGCGGAAGAAGCCTTTGGCGGCAACGCGCTGTTTTGCTCCGTTCCGGCAAGCGCAGAAAGCACAACTCTCCCCGATGGCAAAATGGAGTTGGTCACCGCGGCGCAGGCGTTCCATTGGTTCGACCGCGACGCGTTCCGCAAGGAATGCCGCCGCATTTTGGCTCCGGGCGGCGAAGTCGCGCTGATCTGGAACGGCTATGACGAGACATCCGCCGAGGCGATCGAGCTCGAAGAGATCTTGCACCGCTATTGCCCCGCATTCAAGGGCTTCCGCGGAGGAGTCAGGCTGGCGCGCTCGTTCGACGACTTCTTTGAATCATACACGACAAAGACCTACCCCGGCTCCGTCGCATACGACCGCGACGCCTTTGTCGGCAGGTCACTCTCGTCGTCTTATGCTTTGACTCAAAGCGACAGCAAATACGAAGAATACATCGCCGCGTTGAACGGCTACTTCGACGAATTTTCCGAGAACGGAGTCCTCACGCTGCCGCTGATCGCCGTCTGTCATAAGGGAATACCAAAGGCATAGGCGATCAAGAGCGCGTTTGCGCCATTGCGCGACCGCGTCTTTGCACAGCTGATCTTCATCAAAAAAAGCCCCGCATCTGCGAGGCTTGAATTTTGCCGAAAACAGCTTTTACTTGGACGGCGTGTCGTAGCTGCGCCGCTTCTCGAACGTCACCTTTTTGGAAAGAAGATTGACATAGGTGACCATGTAGCCGGCCCTCATCCAAGCGCGTGAAATGGTGTGGGTGTCGGTGTTGCTCCAATAGGCGCGGTAGTTGTACGCCGAACGCGGCAGCTTGTCGCCGACGAGCTGTTCAATCTGCTCAAACGACATCGTGATCGAATCGCCGCCGTTGTCGTGCAGATAGTCGGCAAGAAAGCGATACTTGCCCTTGATGCCGATTTCGAAGACGGGCTGCTTCTCTCTCGCCCTCGCCTGACGCGGAACGGCAGGAACATCGGCAAGTTTTTTCTCAAGCAAAGTCTCGAGCTTATCCAGCCTGCTCTCCAGCGCCTCGATGCGCAACATCAATTCGGAAATATCGTCTTCGTACATGGTTTACCTCCGCGGCTTTTGCCGTCGATTATATGATAACATTATTTTTCGGTAAAAACAAGTAAACGGCGCACCTTTTTGTCACAATTTGTCAAAAAATACTTCTGGACGCTTTCGCCGAACTCAAAAACTATTACCAAAAACATAAAAATCAATTATTATCAATTTGCACGACGTATTATCGATTATTATCTATGTTCAAAATATACTCGAACCGTCACTTTTCGCCTTGGCTACTCAATTTTTTGAGACAACTTTTGGGACACTCGGCAATACATATCCCGCATACGGCGCCCCTGCCGATATGCTTGTAAGCCGCCTTCATATGCGCACTGCATTTGGCGACGTCGACAAGCTCGGAGACGTCGTCCCCCTCGACATAGTTCTTGCCGTATATCGCGCCCGCCGGGCACGCCATTTTGCAAACCTCGCAATCTCCGCAACCGCCGCCGCAAAGCGTCCGCGACAGATCGAACTCCTTGTCGGTCAGCACGCTCGCGAGCCTGACCTTGGCGCCGAACTCTCGGCTGAGGAACAGCGCGTTCTTGCCGATGTACCCGGCGCCGCTCAGGCGCGCGCCCGTCTTGTGAGCAAACGCCCCTTTGAACGGATCGGAATCGGACGATTGGCTCGCGGGTATCGCGATCGCGTCAAAACCTTGAGAATTGAGGAACGTCGCAACGCGCAGCGTCATACGGTCGAGCGCGGCGTTGACAGTGCGATAGTGGTGAAAATATTCGTACGTCGGCGCGCCTTGAATACCTTTGAGAATGCCGTCGAACAATTTGAAACCGACTGTGACGCAACTGCGATAGCCGTGGTTTTCGGCAACATCCGAAACGTCCGAAAAGCCGACGAACGCCGCGCCGTCGTCGAACAGCATTTCGCATATCCGCGCGTCGACTTCGTCCGCCGACTTCAAGCCGTAGATCAATTCTGCTCTCTCTTTGCCGTACATCTTCATATCGATATGATATCACAGATCGCGCGACTTCCGCAAGCGCCGCGGCCCCCGACAAAACACCGCTGAACCGCGTATGACTCCGCTCAACCTTCGCTCTGTTTGCCATATCGTATCGTTCCGTCTCTTTCCCGCATTCATATTATAACGCAGGCGATGTACCGTTCAAGGTACATCGCCTGCGCCGTAAAATTTTTCGGTTCAATTGAGCTGTCTTTCCACCGTGGGCATGGGGTTGAGTTTTGGGTCTATCGCGGCGAAGGCGTCTTTGATGCGCTTTTCGACATCGTCTTCGGTCAGCTTCCCTCCGAACGGAATGGCTACGTCAAAGATGAGGTTGACCCGGGCGGCGCCGTTGACGACGCGGAAATCGTGTATATTGAACTCGGGATCTATCGCACGGACTACGCCGAGCGTCATCTCGCGGTATCTGTCCGCGATCGGATCGTCAACCGCGATCGGATCGATGTGGACGAGCATGACAATCTCGGTATTTGCGGCGAAGTCGCGCTCTATCTCGTCGGCAAGCTCGTGCCCGTCGTTGATGGACATGCGGCTGTCCACCTCGACATGGACGCTCGCGTAAAGTTTTTTGCCGTAGCTGTGGACGTTGAGATCGTGCAGACCTACCACGCCTTGATAGCTCATCACCCTGTCCTTGATGCCCTCGACGACCTCCTTGTCGGGCGCCTCGCCGAGCAAGCGGCTGAGCGTGGAGCGAAATATACCTATGCCCGCGACGGCGATTAAGATCGCGACGACAAGCCCCATCACCCCGTCAAGGTCGACGGACGTAAAGTGCGATATGATCAACGCGACTATGACCGCGAGCGTCGCCGCCGAGTCGCTTATGCTGTCCGTCGCGGTCGCTTTGAGTGCGGGCGACGAGATCTTTTTGGCAAGCAATCGATTGAAGAAGAACATCCACAGCTTGACCAGCACGGACACGGCAAGAACGACAATCGTCGCGATAGAAAATTCGCTCTCCTCGGGCGAAATCAGCTTGCCGACAGACTCGATTGCCAGCTCGACCGCAACGACGAGCACGATGAACGCGACGATCATCGCCGCGATATATTCCATTCTTTGGTGCCCGTACGGATGCTCTTTGTCCGCAGGCTTTTCGGCGACCTTGAACCCGATCACCGACACGACATTACTGCCGCAGTCGGTCAGGTTGTTGAAGCCGTCCGCAGTGACGGACAGCGCGCCGAACAGCGTGCCGACGACGATCTTGCCGACGGCAAGCAAAATATTGAGCACGATCCCGACCGCCCCCGCAAGCGTGCCGTATGCGGCGCGGACCCGGGGCGAATCGACGTCGTCGGCGTCTTTGACAAACAATTTGATCAAAAGTCTTCCCATACTTCACCGATATGATAGTATGCCAAAATTATATCACGCGCGCACGCATATGACAAGATTTGGCGGCATCATTTATGAAAAAATGGCGATACGCGCCGGCTGCCGCCGACGCGCTCTTTGCGTTTGCGTTGTGTGTTTTGTTGCATTTGCGCACACTGGCTCAAAAATTTCCGATTGCGTCAGATCGGGATCTCTACAATAAAGGTCGAGCCTTGCCCCTCTTTGCTCTCGAGCCTAACCGTGCCCGACAGCCGCTGCGCCGCATGTTTGACGATTGCAAGCCCCAGTCCTGTGCCGCCGCTACTGCGCGAGCGCGCCTTGTCGACGCGGTAAAAACGCTTGAAGACGAGATCGTGATGTTCGGGCGCTATGCCTATGCCGGTATCCGCGACCTTGATCTCGAGCGTCTTTCCTACGGTGCGCGCGAAGATGTCGACTCTGCCTCCCTCGCGGTTGTATTTGACGGCGTTTTGGACGAGATTGATCGCTATCTCTTTGAGCAGACGCTCATTGGACGTGACCTCGCCGACGCTCGAATAGACGTTGATCTCGACGTCTTTGGACGCCGCGTCGAGACGGAATGTGTCCGCGACCGCTCCGAGCAGCGCGGCGACGTCCACCTTCTCCTTTTCGAGGTCGGACGACAGATTCTCGAGCCGCGACAATTTGAGCATATCCGCGATCAGCCCCTTCATACGCTCCGTCTGCCGACCTATCTTTTCGCCGCATTCGCGGATCTTCGCGCCGTCGGTCAGCATCCCCTTTTCCATCAATTCGGCATAGCCGCCGATATAGGTCAGCGGCGTGTTGAGCTCGTGGCTCGCATTTGCGAAAAACTCGCTGCGCACCTTGTTGAGCGAGTTGACGGTCTCGGCGACCTCGTTGAGTTCGTTGACATAAGGCAGAATGTCCGAATTGCTTTTGTCGAGAGAAAGTTTCTTGAATTCCCCGGTGTTGATTGTATGCAGCTGACGTTTGAGTTCGTCGATGTCGACCATCACCGATTTGTTGTAATATCTGTCTACGAGATACATCGACAGCGCGATCGCGACGATCAATACGACGCACGTCGGGATCATCGCCGCCAGCGCGTCCTTCGTCGCCGAACCCGGCGTCGCGACCCTGAGCACGACCTCGCCGTAGCCGGGCGTATCGATCAGACGCGCGTAATAGTTCATATTGCCGCCGTCGGTGTCGGATCTCCTTTCGGCAAAGCCCTCTCCTTTTGCCAGCGCGTCCTCCACCTCGGGTCTGTCGATGTGGTTTTCGCTGCTGTTCCACGGACTGCTGTCCGCGATCACCGTGCCGTCTTTCGCGATAAAAGTGATGCGCATATCCGGCGCGCCTTCGTCGGCGTATTCGACCAAGTCGTCGACATCCGCTCCTCCGAGGCAGGCGTTTTCGACAAAGTCCGCGACAGAAACCAGCCCGTCGTCGACTGCCTTGCCCGTCAACGCGACCGAGACCGCGATCGCCGCCACGGCGAACACCGCAAGCGCCGCCGCCGAAATAATGAAGAGCCTCAGCGAATGCTTGCGCACGTCAAACCTCGTACTTGAAGCCTATGCCTCGAACGGTCACGAGCTTTTTGGCGTGATCGCCCAATTTGCCGCGCAACGTGCGCACATGCATGTCGAGCGTGCGCGTCTCGCCCTCATAGCCGTAGCCCCATATCTCTCCGAGCAGCTGCTCGCGCGTCTTGACCTTGCCGGCGGCGCGCAGAAGTTCGGCAAGCAACGCGAACTCCTTGATCGTCAACGACAGCTTTTTGCCGTCCATAGTGCACTCGTGCGACGCGGTATCCATCCGTATCCCGTCCGCCTCGAGCACCTCTTCCTTTGCGTTTTTACGCAGGTTGGCATTGATGCGCGCCGACAGCTCCATCACCGAAAACGGCTTGGTCATATAGTCGTCCGCTCCATAATTCAGTCCGCCGACGATGTTGGCTTCCGTCGCCTTTGCCGTCAACATGATCACAGGTATTTTTTTGGTGCCCGTGTTGCTTTTGAGCTGTTTCAACGCCGCCATGCCGTCCATACCGGGCAGCATAACGTCCATCAGGATAAGGTCGGGCGCGCTCCCTTTCCCAATCTTTGCGAACAGATCTTCCGCGCAGTCGAACAGCTCGATGTCATAGCCGAATCCGCCGAGCGAAAACCTCAGCAAATCCTGCAAGTCCTTGTCGTCCTCGACAGACCATATCAAACTCATAGATGCCTCACATGATCTCGGAGCCCTTGTAGACTCCCGTCTTTACGAAGACCGCCCACTCGCAGATGTTGACCGCGTGGTCGCCTATCCGCTCGAGGTATTTTGCGATCATCATGATATATATTATTTTTTCCGCCTCTTCCGGGCGGCTCTTCAACCTTTCGCACATCTTGTCCTTGATCGACGCGAACATCTCGTCCGAGCGATCGTCGAGCGCGATCGTCTTTTCGGCGAGTTTGCGGTCGCCGTTGACGAACGCGTTGACCGCCGCCGTCGCCATATCGGCAACGTGCGCGAACATTGCGGACAGATCGTCATCCCTGACCGCCTCGCCGATCTTAAGAAAGACGGATGCGATGTCCGCCGCCTGATCGCCTATGCGCTCTATGTCCGTGATCATCTTGAGCGCGCCCGTCACGTCGCGCAGATCGTTGGCGACGGGCTGATACTTGATGATGATCCTGAGCGCGCGCTGTTCGATCTCTTTCTCGAAGCGATTGACGTTTTCGTCTCCCTCGACGATATTCTTTGCCGCCGCTGCGTCTCCCCTTTCAAGCGCGGCCTGTGCCTTACGCACCGCCCCGACGGCATACGACGCCATGCGTATCAGCTCGTCGAAAACGGACTGCAACTCCTCTCCGTATCTCTTCAACATGTTTCCTCCGGAATTATATCATATATTTTGCCGTTTAGGCAACGATATGCCTCTGCTTGGGGCTCAACCGAATCTGCCCGAGATGTAGTTGAGCGTCTGCTCCTTTTCGGGCGAAGCAAAGATCTTGTCTGTGGGCCCGAACTCGATCAATTCTCCGAGCAAAAAGAACGCAGTGTCATCCGAGATGCGCGCCGCCTGTTGCATATTGTGTGTGACGATGACCACGGTCAGCTCCTCTTTGAGCTTTTCGCAAAGCTCTTCGATCTTGCCCGTCGAGATGGGATCGAGCGCACTCGTCGGCTCGTCCATCAACAATATCTCCGGTTTGATCGCCAAGGCGCGCGCAATGCAAAGCCGCTGCTGCTGTCCGCCCGACAGCGCGAGCGCCGACTTGTGCAATTGATCCTTGAGCTCGTCCCAAAGGTTTGCCGCTTTGAGCGACGACTCTACGATGTCGCCGAGCTCCGCCTTTTTGCGCACCCCGAACGTGCGCGGTCCGTACGCGATGTTGTCGTATATGCTCATCGGAAAGGGATTGGGGCGTTGGAATACCATCCCTACGCTCTTGCGCAAGAGCGATACGTCCGTGCGCTTGTCATAGATGTCGACGCCGCCTATCTCTACCTTCCCGTCTATCCTGCACCCCTCGACCAAGTCATTCATGCGATTGAGCGTTTTGAGCAGAGTCGACTTGCCGCAGCCGGACGGCCCTATCAATGCGGTGATCGCTCCGCGCCTCATCTCGCAATTTATATTTTTGAGCGCATGGAACGCACCGTAGTGCAAGTCAAGCGACTTGACCTTGATCGCGACATCACCCGAAAAATCGAATATGTTTTGAGTTATTTGCTTCATTTTGACTCCTTTTGCGCCTTTTTGCCCCCTCTTTGACCCGTCGCGCCGAACGCCTTGACCGCCAACCTGCGCTTGACCAAAAACACCGCGACATTGATCAACGCCACCATGATCAGCAACACCGCCGCAGTCGCATACGCATAGTCGATATAAAGTCCTTCGCTTGCGAACAGCCACATCATCACCGCAAAACTCGAGCCCGAATCCATCACGCTCTCCGGCTCGTACGGCACCGCTCCCGCGGTGTAGATCAACGCCGCCGACTCGCCCACTATCCTGCCTATGCTGAGTATGATCGCCGTAACTATGCCGGACAGCGCCGAAGGCAGCACGACTCGCACGGTCGTTCGCAATTTGCCCGCGCCGAGCGCCAGCGACGCCTCGCGGAGCGAATTGTCCACCGCAAGCAAGCTCTCTTCGGTCGAGCGTATCACCGTCGGCAAAATCATCAACGAAAGCGTGATGCCGCCAGCCAAGATGCTCGTCCTCATCTGCATGAGTTCGCAGAACATCAACATCCCGAAAAATCCGAATATGATGCTTGGCATGCCCGACAGCGTCTCGGTAAACAACCTGATCACGCGAACGAGCCGACTGTCGCGCTTTGAATATTCCGCAAGAAAGATTGCCGCGCATATCCCTATCGGCAACGCGATCGCAAGCGCGATCAATATCAACAGCCCCGTCGTCACAAACGCCGGACGCAGCGTCATCCCCGCGTTGCCCGATTCGCCGAACAGCAAGTTTGCGTCGATGTGCGGCAATCCCTTGACCAAGATGAACACTATCAATGTCGCAAGCGACGCCGCGACCGCAGCCACGCACACTATACTTATGTATTTGAGCACGGTGCAACCGCTTCCGCTCTTGACAAACACGGGCGCGGAGCGCTCGCTCTTTGACACAAGTACGTTCTTCCCCTTCTTTTCACGATACTTTTTGGGTCTGCGCGCAAGTCCTATGCCGAAATTGAGCGCGAGCACGATCACCAAAAGCACGCTGCCCGTCGCGATCAACGCCTGTCGATGCAGCCCCGTCGCATAACCCATCTCTACGACCATATTGATCGTCAATGTGCGGATGTTGGAGAAAAGCCCCTTGGGGAACTCCGGGACGTTGCCTGCAACCATCATCACCGCCATCGTCTCGCCGACCGCTCTGCCCATTCCCAAGACCAAACTCGTAATAATGCCCGACTTCGCCGCCGGCACGACCACTTTGAACATCGCCTGCTGCGGCGTCGCGCCAAGCGCAAGCGCGCCTTCTCGATAGCTGTCGGGGACGGCGTCGAGAGCGTCCTTTGTCATGCTCGTCACCGTAGGCAAGATCATCATCCCGAGGATCAGCGACGACGCCAATATGCCCTTGCCCGAGCCGGTGCTTGAAATGTCCGACAGCATCGGCACCAGCAGCGTCAACCCGAAAAATCCATATACTATCGACGGTATCCCTGCAAGAAAATTGATCATCCCGCCGATCACGCCCCTCAGCTTTTTTGGACAAAACGCTTTGAGACAAATCGCCGAAAACACGCCCGCCACTCCGCCGACGAGCACTGCGCCCGCGCTCACGCAAAGCGTCCCGACGATCATCGGCAATACGCCGAAACGCTCTGACACATCCAAAAAATCTTTGGTAGGAGCCCAAAGCGTACCGAAAATGAAATTGAACACTCCGATCTCGGACAGAGCCGGAACGCTCTCGTATAAGATGTAAAAAACTATCGCAAAGACCGCAAATACGGAGAATACGGCAGAGGCGGCGAATACCGCCTTTGCCGCAACGTCTCCGCGCCGCTTTCCGCATTCGGAAACTTTTTTCATCAAACGACGTACCCTTCCTCGGTCATGATCGCCTTGGCGGCGTCACTTGCCAGCCACTCGATGAACGCCTTGACCTCGGCGGACTGCTCGACGCCTTCCTTGGTCAGGATGTTGAACGGTCTCGCAAGCGTGTATGTTCCGTTCTTGATGTTCTCCGCAGAAGCCGCGACCCCGTTGAAGGTCAAGCCCTTGACCGTGTCGTCGAGCGAGCCGAGCGAGATATATCCGATCGCGTTCTTGCTCGCGGCGATCTCCACCTTCACGTCGCCTGTGCTCCTTTGGATGGACACGCAATCGGCAAACTTGGTCAGCTCTTTGAGCTTGTCCCCTTCCGCATTCTTGATCAGGTCGTCAAACGCGTCTCTCGTTCCCGAGCCCTCCTCTCTCGAAACGGCGTTGACTATCGCCTCGATCGCTGTCCCGTTCGCGTAAAGGTCGTACACCTGCTGCGAAGTAACGTCGGAAAGTTCAACTTCGTTGTTGACGATCAACACCACTCCGTCATCGCAAATTTTGGTCGCGACAAGCCCCGTTTCGCCGTCTTTGAGAGCGCGCGAAGCCATACCGATGTCATTCTTGCCTGCAAGCGTATCCGCAATGCCCGTGCCCGAATCGCTGGACGTGACCCTGACCTTGACACCCGGATTTGCCTCCTCATACGCCGCGCCCAACTTTTGCATCAGCGGAGATACCGACGAGGAGCCCGAAAGCCTGATCTCCTTGTCGCCGTCGCTGTCGCCGCACGCCGCAAAACAGCACCCGACGCCGATTGCAACGACCAGCATTGCCATAACGATTTTCATGAATCTTTTCATTTTTTGTCTCCTTATCCTGTTCGGATCGCCTCTATCATAACACCAAAGGCGGTTATATCCAAACATAGGAGTTGCTAAGTTTTTGTAAAGTCTTTGTAAATGACATCACATAGACGTCTCATCCGCGGCGTCTCGACTCATCCCCCCTTGTCGATCATGTTTTTGCATTCTTGGCTATGCCGACAGCGATGCTTCGTTTTGTTTTGAATTTGTCAATGTAGTGACCTACCACTATTTCAACTCACTCGCCCCGTGCGGGGCGAACCCGCGTTTGATCAGGAGCATAGACTTGTTCCGAAAATTTCAACTCACTCGCCCCGTGCGGGGCGAACCTTGATGATCTGCTGATCGAGATACCGCATGATGACATTTCAACTCACTCGCCCCGTGCGGGGCGAACCCTGCGCCGACGTGTCCGAACTCTTCATTTTCTTCATTTCAACTCACTCGCCCCGTGCGGGGCGAACCTTATGAGTGGTGGTATTGGGAAAATATACCGGCACATTTCAACTCACTCGCCCCGTGCGGGGCGAACCGTTCGACGCGCTCCGTATCGTTCCCGCGCCTGTGAATTTCAACTCACTCGCCCCGTGCGGGGCGAACCCAAGTTCATAGGTGTGTTGTGCGCCTTGATAACCATTTCAACTCACTCGCCCCGTGCGGGGCGAACCGAAAAATTCTGTGATAGCATAATGAAAAAATCGGATTTCAACTCACTCGCCCCGTGCGGGGCGAACCAGCCGCATAGAGGCGTTGCTGTCCCTGCCCGAAATTTCAACTCACTCGCCCCGTGCGGGGCGAACCCGGCACTTGCAATCGGCATATTAACGCCATATTTATTTCAACTCACTCGCCCCGTGCGGGGCGAACCTTAGACCGTGCAACAACTATAGCCGCGCCATTCCTATTTCAACTCACTCGCCCCGTGCGGGGCGAACCTTGTCCAAGGGCGTGGCGACGTGTGGTATTGCCGATTTCAACTCACTCGCCCCGTGCGGGGCGAACCATGAGCTCACTATACCGTCGTTGAGAATCTTCGAAATTTCAACTCACTCGCCCCGTGCGGGGCGAACCAATAAGCTGTATCAATTCCACCGGCTTGTAACCATTTCAACTCACTCGCCCCGTGCGGGGCGAACCGAGTATCCAGACGCAACAGCGCCCGAAGGGCTATATTTCAACTCACTCGCCCCGTGCGGGGCGAACCCGACGTAGACATAAATGCGGCGTTCGCTTTGATTATTTCAACTCACTCGCCCCGTGCGGGGCGAACCGAAAAATTCTGTGATAGCATAATGAAAAAATCGGATTTCAACTCACTCGCCCCGTGCGGGGCGAACCATTCGCCTTTGCTCTTACAAATAATTATTTGTAGATTTCAACTCACTCGCCCCGTGCGGGGCGAACCCGACCTTGACCATTGCGTCATTTATCGCCGAGTAATTTCAACTCACTCGCCCCGTGCGGGGCGAACCCGATCAAAGGCATCGCTTTCTTTATCGTCGTAATATTTCAACTCACTCGCCCCGTGCGGAGCGAACCTGGTAAAGTTACGTGCCGTTTCCTTTACGGTGACATTTCAACTCACTCGCCCCGTGCGGGGCGAACCGCCCGAACCCGAAGAAAAGACGGAAGAAAAACACATTTCAACTCACTCGCCCCGTGCGGGGCGAACCCTTTGTCTGACATAAACAAGACAAGCGGCAAGCTATTTCAACTCACTCGCCCCGTGCGGGGCGAACCCCCATTCCTATTTTTTCAGCCACTTGTTTTAGTGTTTTTCAACTCACTCGCCCCGTGCGGGGCGAACCCTCCGCGCTCATCTCGGCTTCCTCGCTCCCGGACATTTCAACTCACTCGCCCCGTGCGGGGCGAACCGTCCGAGTACGACCTTTTGACGGACTACCAAGGCATTTCAACTCACTCGCCCCGTGCGGGGCGAACCCGAGACAAAAAACAAGACGAACGTAAAGACGGTGAATTTCAACTCACTCGCCCCGTGCGGGGCGAACCCAATAAAGCCGGTGATCTTTGTGCCGAGATCGTCATTTCAACTCACTCGCCCCGTGCGGGGCGAACCCGACCTCTTGCGCGTCGTCTGTCGTGATCGTGTTATTTCAACTCACTCGCCCCGTGTGGGGCGAACCTCAACGACCTTTTTTACCGTGTCGCCGTCGTAAAAATTTCAACTCACTCGCCCCGTGTGGGGCGAACCTGACACCTCGGACAGACGGGGATCTCCTTCATAGATTTCAACTCACTCGCCCCGTGTGGGGCGAACCTCGCGCATCTCGATCGCGAAGCTGTCGATCGATGCATTTCAACTCACTCGCCCCGTGCGGGGCGAACCACTATTGACTTTTTCGGTTAAGGTTCGGTTATGGATTTCAACTCACTCGCCCCGTGCGGGGCGAACCCTTGCGCCGCCGACTTATTGTTTTCGTACAGGAAAATTTCAACTCACTCGCCCCGTGCGGGGCGAACCCGCTGGGTTGCGCAGCAGCAGTTGTCGATTTTCATTTCAACTCACTCGCCCCGTGCGGGGCGAACCGGCTATCAGCCGACGGCTATTTTGAGGGAGTGGAATTTCAACTCACTCGCCCCGTGCGGGGCGAACCCTTGCACTCCGCCGAACATTTCGCCGTCGGGAAGAATTTCAACTCACTCGCCCCGTGCGGGGCGAACCGATCAACAACAAGCCGGCTTTTTTGCGTGAAGAAATTTCAACTCACTCGCCCCGTGCGGGGCGAACCACTTGCAGCAGTATATGGAACGCGTGAACTCATACATTTCAACTCACTCGCCCCGTGCGGGGCGAACCGGAGTACGCCGAGAAGTGGTACAGGCTCTACAAAATTTCAACTCACTCGCCCCGTGCGGGGCGAACCAACGCTCGTTCCAATAGTCCGAACGCATCTTACTATTTCAACTCACTCGCCCCGTGCGGGGCGAACCCTCTGCTCCGCCGCCGCAATAGCGTTTGCGTTCCATTTCAACTCACTCGCCCCGTGCGGGGCGAACCCCGTTCGCGTCGCACGCCGTCGTCGCCACGTCAAAATTTCAACTCACTCGCCCCGTGCGGGGCGAACCTTGGGGCGTTGGGGGTTGGGGTTGATTTTTCGCATATTTCAACTCACTCGCCCCGTGCGGGGCGAACCATGGTACATTATTGCAATATATATCGACGTAACTAATTTCAACTCACTCGCCCCGTGCGGGGCGAACCCCGGCCTCTTTCGGCTCATTGATCAGCATGCGGATTTCAACTCACTCGCCCCGTGCGGGGCGAACCGCACAGGCTTCGATTGTTTGCCAAGTCTTTTGCCGATTTCAACTCACTCGCCCCGTGCGGGGCGAACCCCACTTGCTTGTCGTCGTAATATGCCACACCGTTATTTCAACTCACTCGCCCCGTGCGGGGCGAACCAAGCGTAGAACAAGAAACACCGCCGACACTATCGATTTCAACTCACTCGCCCCGTGCGGGGCGAACCTTGGTTTCGTTGCTTCCCCTTTTCTTAATTCTTGCATTTCAACTCACTCGCCCCGTGCGGGGCGAACCTCAAGACAGAAAGTTTGCAAAACGCAAATAAAAAGATTTCAACTCACTCGCCCCGTGCGGGGCGAACCAGGCAAAATGTACTTGTGCAACCAAAACTATGGTATTTCAACTCACTCGCCCCGTGCGGGGCGAACCTATCCTGCGCCACACCTACGCGACGCGGCTCGAAATTTCAACTCACTCGCCCCGTGCGGGGCGAACCAAGCCGAGGTAACAACCCCAAATCGCGCAAAGCATTTCAACTCACTCGCCCCGTGCGGGGCGAACCTCGGAAACTTTTATTGTATAATATAGAAAAACAAATTTCAACTCACTCGCCCCGTGCGGGGCGAACCCTACATACCGAGATCAAAAGGTGGTCTCGGAATAATTTCAACTCACTCGCCCCGTGCGGGGCGAACCGCATTGCTTGACGGTTTGGGCATTGACTATATCGATTTCAACTCACTCGCCCCGTGCGGGGCGAACCCTATGGCCGCCGCTATGGAGCGTCTAGGTATGACTATTTCAACTCACTCGCCCCGTGCGGGGCGAACCCCGGCAAGGAACGTGAAGCGGCCGAGTTGTATTGGATTTCAACTCACTCGCCCCGTGCGGGGCGAACCGAAGTGCATGTACCACCTATTGAGCCGCACGAGATTTCAACTCACTCGCCCCGTGCGGGGCGAACCCTCGACACCAACTTTGAGTTCCGGCTGGATAGCTATTTCAACTCACTCGCCCCGTGCGGGGCGAACCCCTGTTGACACCTTGCCGATTATAATAAGCAGCGATTTCAACTCACTCGCCCCGTGCGGGGCGAACCACCTGATGCAAGGCACGGTTACAAACTATGACGAATTTCAACTCACTCGCCCCGTGCGGGGCGAACCTCCGGGTCAAATATCCGAACCGCTCCAGCTCGTTATTTCAACTCACTCGCCCCGTGCGGGGCGAACCCTGGACGTGTCTATGGGTGTGATGAGCAAGGCGATTTCAACTCACTCGCCCCGTGCGGGGCGAACCCGTTGAAGCTGGCGGTGCTGGCTAAAAAATAAAGATTTCAACTCACTCGCCCCGTGCGGGGCGAACCGGCAGAGAAATTGATAAGGACGGCAACATCGTCATTTCAACTCACTCGCCCCGTGCGGGGCGAACCACGGTCGTTGGTACATTTACCGAAGACCAATTTATTTCAACTCACTCGCCCCGTGCGGGGCGAACCCAACCCGCACGCGGAGGTTGTAAAAGCAATATCCATTTCAACTCACTCGCCCCGTGCGGGGCGAACCCGCCGCCGTCGTCAAAATGCGTTACGATTTCGACATTTCAACTCACTCGCCCCGTGCGGGGCGAACCTCTACATCTTGTATATTTGTAGACCGTTCGCCGCTACTTGGGGTGGACAATAATTTTTTCAGTCGCTTGGACTGTCATTTTTTGCGGTGTTCATCCGCGAACCTCGCGCGATTTTCAAATCAATCGCGGTTCGCAATCAGAACATAATCAACCCTTCGCTGTCATAGCCTGCCTTTGCTCCGATATGTTCGACTTTCTTTTTCCAGTCGTTGCCGAGATAATAGAAGCGCAGACTGTCCTTTTCGGGATTGATGATTGAAATCAACTTTTCTTTGACTATGAGAAAAGTTGCGTAATCGACATTGACCTCAAAGACAGAATTTTGAACGCGTTGCGCATAATCTTCCAATGTCTTTGCCACTTTTCTCAGTCTCGTCTTTCCTGCGGCGTCGGCGGTGGACACATCATATGATACCAATGTCATCATCTTATCACCTCATGATGTAGGGCGGATATTCCGCAATCTCGCCTCGTACGAACTTTGCAAGCAAGTTCGATTGGATAAACGGCAGCAGTCCATACGGCATCTTTTGTTTGAGAAATGGATGCACGAAGACATCTCTCTTTTTCTCCTGCAATTTGGTCAACACCTTTTTGCGCCCGTCGGAAGTCAAGAAGACCGCGCCGGTGGGCTGTCTTTCAAAGTCCTTGACGTCGAGCATGCGCAAATTAATCATCGAAATGACCAGCCTTTCGGCGATGCAACGGACCTCTTCGACAAGATCGCAGGCAAGTGACGGTCTGCCGGGGCGCTTGGTGTGATAGAAGCCGATGTAGCAATCGAGTCCGACGCTTTCGAGCGCAGCCGCGATGTCGTTTGTCAACACGGAGTAGACAAACGACAATGCGGCGTTAATCGCGTCGAGCGGCGGATGTTTGCTCCTGCCGTAAACCTTGAAGATGGGGTCGCCGTTTCGAATAAGCGAATTCATCACCTCAAAGAATTTCTTTGCACTCAATCCCTCTAAGCCGCGGATTACCTCGACGTTCTCTTCTTCATAAACGGCTGCCGCACGCTCTTTCAAGGTTGCGGAGAAGTCGCGCAAAGTCCCATCGTCCTCTTCGCGGTAATCGCGCAATGTTCGCTCGATTAAGAAGCGCGTATTGGTCAACTTCGCCGCGACATTGTTGCGGACAAGCTCGAGCGCATTCTTTTCAAACGCCGCGATTTGTTCCGCGCGCGTATAGACGTTGCCCTTCACCGCCCCGGTGACGCGAGCCAAAAATCTCCCGTTTGGAGTAAAGAATGCCAGCCCGACCCCTTTATCCGCACACTTGCCCATAAGCGCAGGCGAGCATCCGAGATAGGAAAAGCAGCAAATATTCTCCAAGTTGGCGAGCGGAAGCTTGAGCGGAGATTTGCCTTCGGACGAACAAATCACCGCCTCGCCCTCCAAGGACAAGTACGCTTTCTCGTCGGTGACATAGAGTGTGTTTAGCAACTTTTTCACGACATGTCCTCCAAAATTCGCCTTTTTACCTCGGAGACGCACACTCCGGGCATACACCTGTCCGCAAGGGAACAGCCGTTGCACTTTTCGCTCTTTTCGATTGGCGGAACAAAGCCCTGTTCCAACGCTGCCTTAACCTTTGCGATGGTATCGCGAAGCATTTCGTCGTCGTGTTCGTCGAAATTCACGCGAACTCTTCGGCGCACATCTGCGTAGTAGACGAATGCCCTGACTGTGCCCGAAAAAAGCTTCTTGACGCACAGGTATTGCGCATAAATTTGAAGCCTTTCGGCGTCCGCCGGCATACCGGTCTTTGGCATGGTGGGTTTGTATTCGACGATGTCGGCGTTGACAAGCTCGCCTTCTTCGGACACTTCGAGGCAATCGACCTTGCCTTGGATGCCGAGCTCTTCGTCATACACCGCGACGTCGCCGTATGCGCGCACTCCGCCGCCCGACTTGAGGACTCCTCCCCCGTCGACGCGCTTGTGAACGAGATCCGCTTTTACTGTGGCAGGGTTGTCTTGCCAAAGATTTTCAATCTTTAGGAGACCCCATCGGTGAGGGCAATACAAATAGTGTTGCAATGCCCTGATTTGGATCATCAAAGCTTGACGATCATCTCGACGCCGGCAGGCATGGTCTCGTCGATCGAGATCTCATAGTCGAAATAGGCGCGCGGATATTCGACTCCGGGCTTTTTCGCGATCTTTATTTTGTCGAACAACACCACGGACGGAGCGTTGCCGAGCATGCTGTCGTGCTTGAACACGATGAGCTTGCGGACGGCGACTTTGCCTCTTGCGGCGGAATGGTCGTGCTCGAACATATTGATCAATGCGTCCCAAAGCAGCGCAAGGTCGACCTCGTTGAAGCCGGTCGACTTTTGCGCGAGCATTGCGGAGACATAGCCTTCGGCACGGTACAACGCATAGGGGACGACATTCTTTTTGCCCATTTCCGTGGTTGTCCCGGTCAATTTGTCTTCTTTAATTCTGCCTGCATTGGTTACCGCCTGTCTCGTAATTGTCAATTCCTGCGGATAAATGGGATCAATGCTGCGCGCAAAGTTGAGTTGAACGGGACCGCGGACAATACCGCAAGGGTTGTCGCCCGTGCTCATTACGGCGCCGAATGTACGAACATCGTAATAATTAAAGCACATATATTCGCGTGCTGCCTCGATGCTCTCGTTGCTTTTATTATTCTTGCCTTTTTTTAACCCCTTTTGGTCATACGCATCCTCAAATTTAGCGTTGAGCGTTTTATCCGTCTTTATCAAAATATTGTATTTCGGCTCCCCCTCGATGTTGTATTTTTGCGGATTGCTTTCCGTTACAATTTCAACATAGTTGCGAATCTTGCGCTTGAGACACACGTCGGTGACGACGCCAAGACCCGTCTCCGCATCGGACCGCGGCGCATTGTCTGCATCGGGGTCGCCGTTAGGGTTGCCATTCTCCACATCGAACAAAACTACGAATTCGTAGCGATTCTTTATTACTTCTGCCATGTCAATTTTCCTCCTGTTTTTCGGTTTTTTTGGTGTACAAGTCTTTGTTTTGCTGATAGTAGCCCAAGATGAACTCCGCCTGCTCTTCAAGCGAAAGCGTCTTGGGGAACGCCGCGATATCGTTGATGATATCGGTGACAAGGTTGTCCAGGTAGCGGACGGCGCCCTCGTTTTCGATCTTTGCCAAATGCTTTTGCGAAAGCGGGACCATTCTTGCAAAGATCGCCGCCGGAGTCGCACTCGCCGAAGTGAAGTAGGTGTCCTTCACCGTTCTGTTCAATTTGACGCCGGGCATGGAATCTTTTTGTATCTTTTCCAACACGGCGAACAGCCTGCCGCAAAGATATGCGGCGTCATGGTTGTCTTTGTTGAGACCCATTTTGATAACCTCCTTATATTTGTTGTTTTTGCGGACAAGGCAAGCCTTGATAAGTCCGGCTCTTACATCCGAGACAAAAAGATCCATTCTCGCTTGCCTCACGACCCTGCTGAGTATTTTGACCGGAATCGGCGCGCCATTTAGAATTGCATTGAGAAAGCAGTCGACATAGTCGTTATACACTTTCCCTACGCTGGACTTATCTTTTTCGTCTTCTTTGCTCTCGCCCTCTCTTCCCTTTTTGCTCTTTTGGTCTTTATCTTTCTTTTTCTTTAGCAAAAGACCATCGCATAATTGCTTAATTGATGCGTTGTTGGGCTTGTCTCCTATTGCAAAATCTTGATGATATCTCTCAACATTTGTACGAAGCAAACCAAAAGAATCGCAGTAACAGAATTTCACCGCCAATCTTGCGTCGTATTTCGTAAAGCCAAATACACAATAAGCTATACTGTCATCTTTTCTCACGTCAAACTCTGTCTTTATTCCTCTGACACTATTTCCGATTGACGCTCCGACTTCTTTATCTGTAGTCGCAACGGTTACGCCTTCACCATCCATTTCCTCGTCGTCTAAATCGTCAATTTCTATCGGATCTTTGCTTTCAGCATCATAGCCACCGAACGCCTCTTTGTTGATCCACCCCACATATTGTGAATCATCGAGCGCCATCGCAAAATGAACGATGACCATATCGCCGACCTCTCTCCTGTGCTCCGCATGTCTCAATAAATAATTCAGCGCTTCAGTATATTGCCTCATAGCTTTAATCGAAATGGCGCTGTTAAACGATTGCTTCTTGCCATATGAATTTGCCGACTCTTCGTTAAAACATACCAGCTTACAATACGATGCTGCTCCTCCTTTAATACTTTTTATGGGATCATGAACGCGTGCTACCTGCAACTCTTCGCCTATAATCGGACATTGGGCCATTACTACCTCTTCTTCATCTCGTTGAGCCGCCGAAATCTTCTCCCACTTTGCTTGGACCTCGTCAAGATCTTGCAGCATCACATCAGGTCTTCCCTCAAGAGTGAACGCAATGTGAGATTGCAAATACTCCTTGGCAATGCTCAACAAGTGTTCGTTGCCCGTCTCCGCCGAAGGATTCCAATTTTTGACAAATTCGAGAAATGCCTTTGCAAGGGGGTGATCCAAGCCCTCTAAGAACTCGACATTCTTTTGAACGAAAGCCGCATGCGACTTTTTTGCCTTGTCGCTTTCGACGAGTTCCTCTTTGTTCGCGTCAAGTCCAAACAGGTAGAGCGGGCGATCTTCGACAATATTGGCGTCGGTCGCGGTCTTGTCCGTCCTCTTGGGGAAGAGTGCGGTCGGATAGATCTTTTTCTTGCCCTCCATTGTATGTTGGGAGACTACTCCAACAACCCTCCCTTCCGGAGAAATCGATACGATATGAGTGATCGAAATGTCGCTATATCCTTCGGGAAGAGTCTTCCCCCTACGGCTCAAATAGCCATAATACTCACACAGGGATGATAAAATCATATTCCCGCCTCCTTGGCATACTTCGCCACGTCGATCACTCCGTCGACCATAAACGGATGGTAGAACAGCGCGTCGACGGCGTCGGAAAAGTACTTCTTGTCCCACTCGTCTTTGAGTTTGGGATCGTCATGGAAGTTCAAGCCGTAGAGCATGATTCCAAGGTCGGTTTCACCCTTGAGCGACGGGTCGACTTGCGCGAGATCGAAGTCCTGCACTCGCACCACGCTCTTGACCGGGAACTCCCTGCACCCCATACAAGGCTGACGAAAACATTGCCCCTTGTCGAGCCTTCGACCGATGATCTCGGCGTGCTTGCCGTCGCACTCCTCGCCTCTCTCGCTGCGGATGCCGGTGAGCTCAAAGTGAAATTCGATCCCGTATTTGACATCTTTGAGCAGCAATGTCGACCGCTGGCTGATTGATTCTTTGGTCAAGATCGCGGGGTCCTTGTCGCCGCCGTTCATCTTGTTCTTGACGGCGGACAACAATACCTTGTCCTTGACCTCGTTGCGCCGCACGTTGGCAAGCTTGATCTGATTGAAGACCACAATCTTGTCGATCACATACTTGATCGAGGGCTTCCAATAGATGGACTTGAGCATGCCGATCAATGCGGACGGAGTCGGCGTCAGATAACTTGCTCTCTCGACCTTGTATTCGGGTCGGGTGAAGCAAGCATAGTCTGCATCGACGATGATTCTGAACATTTTGTCTTTACCTCCTGGTTTAAATTTTTGGTTGCGGATCGGACCGAAAAAGTCTGTCCGCACGCAAAAAACTAATCATTTCAACTCACTCGATTATTCGGGGCATGTTGCGTCTTGAGAGACCAAGCTCGCATTTACAATATAACATGCGCGAATGCGAAAGTCAACTCTTCTCGAAAGTTTTTCTCGATTAATTTTTAGCGTTAATCTATGCAAATATCGGTTGTCCTCCTTCCTCTTTTACTTTCAACCCCGTGCGCCTGTCATAACGAGAGGAGTCGGTAAGGACATACAGTCCGTTCTCCTTGCATTCGATCACACCCTCGCCGATCAACGACTTCAATTCATAGAAGGTCACCGATGCAGAACGCCTTTGCAGCTTTCTCTTTGCCTCAAACGGAATTTCATCCATTGCTAATATCCCATCGATCTCCTCGTCGGGAATAACGACTGCATATCTTGACGCATCTATCAAATGAAACTCTTTTGCAATTGAAGCAAAGTCTATGTCAAATGTTTTTTCTCTTTTGTTTTGTTGCTGCTCGTAGCGATCTTTTGCGGACAACCTCGTTGCACCTGTTGTTTCAAAATTTATGTCGGCATCCTTCATGGTCTTCTTGTTAGTTTCATATACTTCGTTATAATAATATCTCACGCACTCCTGCGACATAAGACCCTTTACTCCATGATTTAATATAATACCTTTTGCTGTATCTGCTTTTGTATACAGCTCTTTATCCTTGCTCTGCTGACCGCTGTAGATATACACCTTGCTTTCCTCTTTGCTTCTTGCGCCGTTGCGGTTGCATCGCCCCGCCGTCTGCAAGATGTTGTCGATGCCGGCAAGCTCGCGATAGACGCACTCAAAGTCCAGATCGACGCCCGCCTCGATCAATGATGTGGAAAAGACGACCGGTTTGCCTCCGAGCGACAGCGACCGCTTGATCTCGTCAATGATCATCTTGCGGTCGACCGGCGTCAAATAGGTGGACAGGCAATACTTCTCGGCGGCATTACTTTTGGAATACATGTCCTCGGCGTCACGCTTGCGATTGCATACGACAAGAGTGCTTTTCGTCCCGTCGATCAACGACGGAACGTCCGCTTGACCGATATATTCGAAGGTGCACTTGTCGAAGACGCGATAGCCTCTCTTGTCGGGGACGAGATCCAGCATCTTGATGTCTTTGGAGAGATATCTCTTTGCCAAGCCGACAAAGTCGGGCATCGTCGCGGTCAAAAAGATCGCCTCGCTGTTGTATCTCGTCGTCAATTGCTCAATCGCCCTCATGCAGGGAGCAAAATATTTGATCGGCAATGTGTGCATCTCGTCAAACACGATCACACTGTCCGCCATGTTGTGCAATTTGCGCAATTTACTGCGCTTGTTGGAATAGATGCTCTCGAAAAATTGCACGTTGGTCGTGATCACAAACGGCGCGTCCCAATTCTCGGCGCGCTGTTTCATGATGTCGCCTATCTTGCAATCGTCGCCGTCCGCCCTCAACACATTCCACGCTCCGAACCTTTCGGCGACATCTTCGTCAAAATCAAAATTCGAGTGATGTTCGAGTATCGGCAGATCGCTCAATATCTTGCCGAACTCATCCGCGGTCTGCTCTATTACGGTGGTATAGGGAATGACGTAAATGATTCGCTTTTTGCCCATCTTGGCAGCCCTCTCAATCGCGAGATCGAGCGAACACAGCGTCTTGCCGCTGCCGGTCGGCATATCCAAAAGATAGATGCCGCAATCTTTGCCGATGTTGCTCATTGCCTGCGCTTGCAACACCGCTCTTTCCTTTTGCAATTCGGTCACCGCGTTGAACGAAGCAAAGACCCTGTTCAAGATCACCTTGTATTTGCTCCAATCGACATCACAAGCGACGCGCTCTTTCCCAGAGCAGAAGTTCTCCGTGTCGAGTGAGTCGGCGTCGGTCAGACAGCTAAACAAATAGCGAATCATAAACTCGTATTCATCCGGACCGAATGCCTCTCGAGAAAACCCTACATATTCTTTGCGCGCACTACTATAGTTGACCTCTATCTCTTTTTTCCACGCACTCGCGTCGGAGCACTCTGTTTTCAATCTTTCTCTCAATGTGCTTCGATTCTCATTTTCCCCAACATTACCAAGATCGGGTAGCCCGGCATGATGACCTGCTATGACATATGCCCATGCGTACGCCGACCTCTTTCCGCCTATTTCTTTTAAGATCTCCTTCGCCCCGTATGTCGAGTGATCGACGCGGATGTCTGCGTCGTTCAATCTGCGTTGGAAATCGTCGCTGTACTTGCCGAGATCGTGCAAAAGCCCGACCAAGTAGGCGCTTTCTTTGAGCGCGGGGATAGCAAAACTCTTTGCTTTTTCCGCGGTGCCGAGTAAGTGATCCTTGACGGTTTGCCACTGCCCGCTCTCGCGCGTATGAGCGTAGTAAGTCATAATTTTCCTCTTTTGGTATATTCGGGGGTGCCTGTCGAAAAAGCCTTTACCTGTCCCGTAATTATATGGTAGCATGTCTATTGGCGATTGTCAAGACAAAAAAATAAAACTATGTACCGTTTTCGGTACATAGTTTTGCTATCTTAAATAGTTGGATATTTTGCGTGAATCTGCCCCTCTACACCTTCGCTTCAATCAGTGTTGCTTTGCCGGAGAATGTCACCATGCCGGAAGCGGAGGGGACAAAGCAAGTGTCGCCGCGGCGGAGGGGGCAGACGATGCCGTTTGCGGTGATAGTGCACTCGCCGTCGACGCAGGTGAAGGCGGAAAAGGAGCGCTCGGTCACCACGGTCGAGCGGCAGAGCGTCGTGTCATAGACGATGGCGGTGAAGTATTGACAAGCGCCGAGTTGTTCGACCCCGTCGGCGAGTTTTTTCACGCCGTCCCCCGGATGGCAGACGGCGGCGGTATCCGTGACTTCGAGCGCCTTTGCGATATGCAATTCGCGCGACTTTCCGTCCTCTCCGACTCTGCCGTAATCGTAGAGGCGATAGGTGAGCGTGCTGTTTTGCTGAATTTCATAGACGAGCACGCCTCCGCAGATTGCGTGTACCGTGCCCGATTTGATGAAGAGGCAATCGCCCTTTTTTACCTCGATGAAATTGAGAAGATCGGTGATTGTGCCGTTGTTGAGCGCAATCTCGAGCTCCTCTTTGGAGACTTTGCGCTTGAAGCCGCAATACATGCCGGCGCCGGGCTCGCACTCGACGACGTACCACATCTCAGTCTTGCCGTACTGCCCCTCGTTGGCGAGCGCATAGGCGTCGTCGGGGTGAACCTGAACGGACAGGTTGGACGCTGCGTCGATGAGCTTGACGAGAACGGGGAAAAATTCGAATTTCGCCGCCTCCGTCCCGAGCGCTTCGGGATGAGCGGACAGAAAATCGACGAGAGTCATGCCGTCGTATTCTCCGCCCGAAATGACACTGCTGCCGGAAGCGTTTGCCGCGACTTCCCAGCTTTCGGCGACGCTGCCGCCGTCCTTGCCGTATTTTTTCGCAAGTTTTTCTCCGCCCCAAATATACGATTTGAGGACGGGTTTGAGTTTCATAGGATAAATCATATTACCTCCCAAAAGTCAGCTTGACGCAAGTGCCCTTGCCGACCTCGCTCTTTACGTCTATCTTTGCGCCGTAGCGATCGGCGAGCTGTTTGACGATGGACAATCCAAGCCCCGTACTGAGCGCCTTGGACCGCGTGCGCGCGGTGTCGACCTTGAAAAAGCGCTCGAAGATGCGGCCGACATGCTCGGGCGCAATGCCGATGCCGGTGTCCTCGACCTCGAGTTTTGCCCCGTCGCCCTCGGGGGTCAGCCTGATTGTGACGCTGCCGCCGCGCTTGTTGTACTTGATTGCGTTGGAAAGCACATTGGAGATCATCGTATACATATCGTTCTCGTCCGCATTGCATTCCGCGGCGCCTTCTATCTTGACGGTGACGTCCATTTCCGCCGCCTGGACCTCCAGCCTCTTCACCGCCTCGCCGCAGATTTCTTCGAGCTTGAGCCTGCGAACATCGCGCGGCCTGTCTGCGTTGTCGAGCCGGCTCAGCCGCAACATATTGTTGATCAACTCAAGCATACCGCCGGCATTGGCGCGGATTTCCT
>NHCFR05603__coassemble_182_pt1 | contig 99875 bp, 86 predicted proteins | sample NHCFR05603__metabat2_high_PE_018 | metagenome-assembled genome bin NHCFR05603 | reverse complement strand
TGATAGAAAATGAAACGTGGGGACCGCAATTTTCGAAGCTGAAGTATCCGCTGAAGATGTGGTTTTATAATAATGAACCCGAAATAGAACAGGATAAATACAAATTCAACAAAAAGGACCTGCTCGAAGGGCACCTGGGAGCTCTAATTGATGTTGCGTTGGACAAAGATAAACTACAAGGCGACGAAAAAATAGGGAAAATTATTTATAACTATCCGAATCCGGCGCGTGATCCGGGCAAATGGATTAATTATAATGCTGTAATGGATTACAGTGCCATATTAAAAGAAAGCATACTTGAAGTTTTCAAGAAAAAGTTGGCAAAGTATCTCGAAAAAGACGTGGAGATTGTAGGTGTTCCGGAAGCGCAACTCATAAGCGGAATGCTTAATTTGGACAAGGAGAAAAAGGGAAAGGACAAGTTGTATATTGACATCGGTGCCAGCACGATTGATATGGCGTTGTCTCGACCGGAAGGATCATATTGTGCAAGTACTCTGCTTGGCGGAAGCACAATCGATCGAGCATTGGTGTCTAAAAACAGGGTCAGCGCAAAATTGAGCAACGCGACGTTTAGGAAGCATAAAGCATGGCTTTACGATACCGATAAAGATGCAATGCAAATACCGGGAGGTTTATCAAAAGAAGCACTAAAAGCAGAGGTTCTTGAGGACAATGCGCTAAAGACCGCACTGGGGCAATTTAAGGCAATGTTAACCGACCTTAAAGGGAACGCGAAAGAAGGCTACGAAATAGTATTGGCAGGAGGTTCAAGCGGTATAGAGCCTTTTATCAACGCTATTCGTGAGGTTTGCGGTCAGCACCCAACAAAAAAGATAAGCGAGTTGTATGAAGGAGTCACAAACGCCAATTTTATGGCGGTTGCAGGAATAGTATGGAGTGACAACATATCATTACAACCGCGGACAAGGAGAACAGGATCTTTGGCGCCACAAAAAAGAACGGTGCCGTATACTTATGTGATAAGTTTAATCGGTGCAAGTTATTATATTATAAATACACCAAACCCAGACGTGCCGGTTGCGGAGTATTATGCTTCCCCCATACGCTTTCACACCATGAACGTAGACACAATTATCACAAAAACTGAGTATAAAAAATTGAACTATACAGAGAAAAAGGCATATGAGTCGTTTCTCGACTACGCAGAAAAGGAAGAAGGTGAAAAAAATATGCCAAATGGGCTGACTACTTTAGTCCATGTACAATACATGTAGGAACGCTGAAAAACGGCAGCAACCTAAAAGAGAATACAGTGAGAGCAATGGACATAAATAAATATTTTGAAGGAGGCTTGGAGGAATTGCGCCGGGAAAGCGCTGCTTATAGAGCAATAACCCAAAATCTCCCCAAAGATGAATATCGAATCTGTATAAAGATTAACGATAGCGGTCCGTTTGACGTTTACTACTACAACCAGGAGAATAAGTGTTTTTATGACAATGAAAGCCAGAAAGAAATAAAGTGGGAACACTTCGAAAAGAACTTAACAGAAGAAAACAGGAAAAAGTTGTTTAAATAGACGCAAACGGCGGCGCTCCGAAAGGAGGCGCCGCCGGTTTGTGTTTTGTGTTTGTTGAGGTTATGCCCTGTCCGAGCAGACGAGGGCGGCGGCGCCGAGGATGCCGGCGTCGTTGCGAAGAGACGCAATCTTGACTGCGACGCGGGGATTGAATTTGGCGCCGAACGCTTCGGCGTCCATTTTCTTTTGAAGGGGAGCGGTCAGGCGTTCGCCCTCTTTGGAGATCGCGCCGCCGAGAAGGATGACGTCGGGGCGGAAGATGTCCGCGAGGTTGACAAGTCCTTCGCCGACATAGTCGATGTACTTGTCTACGACCTCTTGCGCCGCCTTGTCGCCGCGCTTCGCCGCGACAAACGCGGTCTTGCCGCTGACTTTGCCTTCGGCTGCCGCCTCTTCGTGCATCAGCGAGTCGGGATGAAGTTCCATTGCCGCCTTGGTTTGGCGGATGAGCGCGCTGACGGAAGCGTACGCCTCCCAACAGCCGCGCCTGCCGCAATTGCAGCGCTCGCCGCCGCAGACGATGACCATGTGGCCTGCCTCGGCGCCGGCGCATTCGCGCCCCTCAAACAGCTTGCCGCCGATGATGATGCCGCTGCCCACGCCCGTGCCGAGTGTGACGAACACGATGTCGCGATAGCCCTTGCCCGCGCCGAACACATATTCGCCGAGCGCCGCGCAATTGGCGTCGTTGTTGATGTAGATGGGCACGTCGTAGAACTTTTTGAGCTGAGCGACGACGGGGACGCGCTCGAGGGGGATGTTGTTGGAATAGCGGATGATGCCGCGCTCGGAGTCGACAGAGCCCGGTTGGCCGATGCCGATGCCCAAGATGTCGGAGATGTCGACTTTGCCCTCGGCAAGTACGCCGTCGACGACCTTGCGGATGTCCTCGGCGATGCCGTATTGTTCGCTGTAACGCTGTGTTTCGACGGTATGTCTTGCGACGATGTCGCCCGATTCGGTGACAAGGCCGCCCTTGATGCTCATGCCGCCTACGTCTACGCCAATGTAATACATAATTTCACCTCATTATATTGTCTGCCGCGCGACGCGGCGTATTTTCAAAAGTGGAAGCGGCGCACAATCTCCGCCCACAGCTCGTCTCGCGCAAAGGCGATGAAGCAAAAGATGGACAAGCCGCAAAGCCCCGCGCATATCGCCGACGGAATCACCGATTCGATCACGTTCGCCGCATACAGCACAATCGGCAAAAAACCTATCAAACTGATCAGCAAATTGTCGACCAAAAGGGAGGGCTCTTTGCGAATCAGACTCGCCGCGGTGATGCCCAGCGCGACCACCGATATGCCCAAGATGAGAGGCAGGGCGTAGTCGAGAAGCCAATTGGTGCGCTCGTCGAACAGCGGATTGAGCACCGATTGCGCCGCCCAAAGAATCAATGTGATCATCAAAATCTGCCAAAAGATCTTGATCCAAATGCTGCTGTTGGACATCACGGTGTTGGCGACGGTCAAATAGCCGTACGCGAGCACCGCCATCACGATTGTGAACCAATATACGTCCGGCGTCAGCGTCAAATTGATCGCGACGCAAATGCCGGCGATAAGTACCGCTATCGAAATGTAGAGATTGTGGAAGTTGACGCGCGAGCGCGGCTTCTTCGCCTTCTCCGTCTTCGGGGGGAAGTTGGAGTTTGTCTCCTTGCCGTCGTCGACCGCCAGCTCGTGGCACAGAGGGCAGACCTTGCTGTCGTCGTCAATCGTGACGCCGCAATACTTACAATGCATTTTCCACCTCCCAATAGTTGGACGAGACGGTGACCTCTATCCCCGCGTCGTGCAGGTACTTGACAAAGCGTTTTTCGGTGTCCGTGTCGGTTATCGAACGTGTAAAGTTGATGCACATCATGTCGAAAGCGGTCACCGCGGTCACGGTGATCGGGCTCTTTTTGTTGGCGGCAATCGAGTAGTAGCAATCGCGCACCAGCGGACGGAAACTCTCGGGGAGTTTCAGTACGCCGACGCTCGAAAAAGTCGCCGTCTTCTTGTGCTTGCCGAAAAAGAGGTTGGAGATGTTGAAGATCAACCTCTTCAAAAACAGCGGCGTCAAGCGCAGCGGCAAGAATTTCTCGGCATAGACGGTCGTCGAAATCTTTGCGCCGAGCACGTCTTTTTGAGTGTCGGCGGTGAGTTTTTCGTGAATGTGGGCAATCAGCTCGTCAAGCTTCATGTCGTCCGACGACATCACGCCTATGCGCGAAAACAGCGAGAAGTTGCGCACCGTCTCGGAAGGGAAGATGCGCCGCAAATTGATGGGGACGAACAATTGAATGTTCTGCGGCGGCAGGTTGAGCGGCTTGATCTTGGCGTCGTAGAGACTGAGTATGAACAGCGCGCCGATCATCTCGGTGACGGTCGCGTTGTGCGCGTGACAGAAGGAGAGAAAGTCCGCCGATTTGACATAGATGTTGATTTCGCCCATGCCCGGACCGTCGAATTCCGCGCCCGGAATCGCGAACGCCGTCTGTCCCTTGAGTGAGTCGATCGGAAGCTCCGAGAGCTTCTTCTTTTGATAATAGGTCTGAAAGCTGTCTTCGTATTCCTTGGGATTGGGCGGCGAGTTGATTGTCATCACCATCTGTTCGCCGTCCACGTCTTTGCCCAGCATGCGGAAGTAGGTGAAAAGCAAGCTCTTCATGAACTCCGCCGCGCCCTTGCCGTCGGTCAGCGCATGGAAAAACTCGCCGTATATATTGTTGCGATAGTAGGAGATGCGGAAATAGAATCCGTTGCAGTTGTGCGGCGAGATGCGGCGCAGCGCGACGGGGCTTGCCTCGTAGACGCGCGGCTTGCCGGTGTGCTCTTCGAAATAGTGCCAAAAAACGCCCTTTTTGAGCTTGACGTTGATGGACGGAAAGCGCTTGACGGTCGCGACGAGAGCCTCGTTCAGCACCGCGGGCTCGACGTCTTCGTAAAGGCGGAAAGCAAGACAGAACAAGTTCTGTTCGTTCTTGTTCGCCATCATCGGAAAGATCTTTGCGCTGTTGTCCAGCCGCAGCCATTTGGAAAACTTTCTCGCCATAAAAATATTATAACATATATTTGCGAGGAAATGAACACTTTTGCGCAACTTGCGCGCGGCGTTTCTATCGCCGCCGCGAAGAGCATAGACTTGCGTATGATGTCCTATGAGTATTTTGCCGTTTTCTTCGCCGGCGCGGCGGCGTTCGGCTTGACCGCGTTTTTGGGCGGAGTCCGCAAGAGGGGAGTTGTCGCCGCGGCGATGCTCAACGTCCTTTGCGGCTTGCTCTACAGCGTAGCCGAAATCGCGTTCGGAGCGGCGAGCGCACTGTCTTGCTTTGTGTCGGGATACGGCGGTATTGCCGGGCAATTCGCGTTCTCCGCCCTCAGGGCAATCTTTGCATAAAAAACGCCGCCCCGAGCGGAGCGGCGGAAACAAAATCGTTTGTCGTCAGAACAGCCCTTTGAGCATGTCTGCCAATTGACCGAGCAAGTTTTGTTCGATGAGGAATTGTCCTATCGGATCGACGGTCGCGTTGTCGGCGAAGAACTTGACCTCTTCGAGCGCGGGAGCGAGCGACGCAATCACCCAGGTGAAGAACAGCGCGAACGCAAAGCCCTTAATCGCACCGAAGACGATGCCGAAGAAGCGGCTGGCGCCGTGTTGTTTGCGGCGCAGGAAAATGCGCTTGAGGAAGTACCAGATGATGCCGGTGACAATCCAAAGAGCGATGATGCCCGCGCAATAGCAAGCGACGTTCAGCAAGACGTCCATCGTCAAATTGCCGTAAATCGGGGAATCGGACTTAAGCGAATCGCCGAGCGCGTCGGTGATCATAGGCCCGACGAGGAACATGACGACCATCGCGCCGACCACGACGAGCATGAACTTGATCAAAAACAAGAACTCTGCGCCGAAACCGCGGAAGAAGCCGACAATCATGCCGATGACGACAAACACAAGCGCGGCTATCGCCAAATACGACAGCGGCAGCTCGGGCAACGTGCCCGAGAGATCGACACTCAACAGAAGATTCATAATCAAACACCTCTCGCGTCCGTAGGCTGCCTTTTGGGCGCGAAAGGACGCTATAACGATTGACTTTATATATAATATATCAAAAAAGAGTCCGCAAGTCAATATATTTGAGAAAATTTGCAAAAGTTTGTTTGAAAAACAAAAGAGAGGGGAACAATCGCGGTATGAGCGTCATTCAAAGCAGAGGTCCGTCGACCGTGTTCGTCTGCATCGGTACGCCGCGCATTGTCGGCGACAGCATAGGTCCGCGCGTCGGAAGCAAGCTGCTCGAGGCAGGCGTAAATGCCTATGTCTACGGCACGCTCGAAAGACCGATAACTGCGCTTAATCTACACAGGTACCGAAAAATGCTCGCGATGTATCACCGCGGAGACGTCATCGTCACTATCGACGCGACGATGGGAAATCTCGTCGATATCGGATCGATCAAGCTCTGCGACGGCGGGCTGCGCCCGGCGGGCGCGTTCCGGCGCCGAAGCGCAAAATTGGGCGACGTCGGCGTGATGGCGATCGTCGGAGAAAGAGAGGGAGACATGCTCGTTCAACTCAAGGTTGCCGACGAAGCCTTTGTCGCTCAAATGGCGGAAGAAGTATGCGCAATCGCCCTTGCCGTGTGTCGGTGAGGGTGAAGTTTTGTTAACGGCAAGTTATTTTTCGCAAGAATATTGACCTATCGATAAATATATGATATACTAACAGTGAACTTATATGTTCAAGGAGGAACTTATGAAAAGGAAAGTTGCAATTATGGTCGTGGCGGCTCTCGCGGTCGTCGTCATGGCGGTGTCCTTTACCGCTTGCGACGGCGGCTCCGGCGACTTCAAGTCGCTTTACGACACAATCTTCGGACTCAGCAATCAATACGCGACCACTACGACGATGTCTGCGGTGGAACTCGACGACCTCGACGGCGCGGACGTGTCGGTCTCCGGCAAGGCGTTGATTGCCCAAAGGACGGATTCCGGCACCGGCGACGTCACCTACGAGCTTTGGGTCGGCGGAACGTCGCAGGTCTATTCGGGACCTATCAGTCCCGGGAAGGTGTCCGGCGCGGATTGGTGCTGGTATGTCAACGATGTGGAGATGGGGACAATCACCGCCTTCACCGTGGACGAGACCGTTTCGCCCTACATATACGAGTATGAAGGGTCGTCGGTTGTTGCTCCGTACGTGGTGAGCGACGTTCTCTATCTCGACGGAGAGCCCGTTTATCAATACGACTCCGAAACAGATACCGTGACCGAGATTGGCGAGACGACAGCCGGCGACGAAGAGCCGACGCTTGAGCCCGAGGGCGTCATGATCGAGCTCGAAGAAGTCGACATCGAGCTTGTAGACGACACCGTGGCGAGAGTGTACGACAAGGACGGCAACGTGCTCCGACTCGTCAATATGGAAAACTTGGTCCCGGGACGCAGCGCCGAAGTTGTCGCGGCGACAAAGAAGGCGGTCTTGCTGCAAGAGCGCAAGGAGCTGCCTGCGGACGCGTCGGACTATGATTTCTATGAAGGCGCCGACAAGTACGCGGTTGCTCAATACAAGTACGACTGGAAGTCGGGCAAAGTGTCCGAGGCGGACTTCGGATATGTGCTGGACGGAAGCAACGGCGCGGGGCTTTTGGGAATGATGATTGACGTCTTCCCGATGGAAGTCGCAAAGATCGGCGATGACAAGGCTCTCGTCCCCGGCGGCAAGGTGCTCTTTGACTCCGACATGAAGGTGGTCTGCGACTTGGACGACATTATGCCCGGCGCGGTAAGCTTTGATGTTGTCGGCGAATATCTCGTCCTCACCGACGGCACCATCGCCAGATATTATGACAGCGAGGGCAACGTCGTCGGCGAATATCTCAGCTCGCTCGGCATCAACGAGGACGAAAGCGGTTTGCTCAAAAAGGGCAACGATTACTTCACCGTCTCCGGCGAATATGTGTTCACGCTCGGCTATACCTACGAGCCGGGAGAAAAAGTTTTTGTTGCGTCCGTCCCCGGCAAGGTTTACTATGTCGAGATGAACGAGGTCGATCCCGACGCCGAGCTCGATGCGGAAGCGTCGGCAGGCGATTTCAAGGTCTACGACGTCGCAACCGGGACGAGCACGACAATCTGCGAGATGGAGAATGTCATTGAAGCCGACTTCGACCACGGCATCTATATCACCGTCGACGACAGCGACAACTGTTCCGTCGTCCGAGCTGATGACGGCTCCAGACTGTGCGACTTCAATGCAATCGGCGAGAGCGTCGGAACGATTACGTTCGGCGAAGACTTGTTGATCAAATATACGGTCACGAATGTGGACGGCGCGGTTGAGACGGAAGAGAGCAGATATATCTTGATCAATATCGATACCACTACGCCGGAGCTCTTCTGAGCGAGGGGGCAATCATGAAAAAGAAGCTTTTGCTTTTGATTGCCGCGGCGGTGATTGTCGTCGCTTCGACGGCAATCTTCGCCGCCTGCGGCGACACGCCGGACATCAAAGAACTCTATCAAGTCGTCGACGGCTTGAGCGAGGGAGAAAAGTCCGTGCCGATGCAGGCGGATAAGCTCGAAGACCTCGACGGCGCGGATGTGACGGTTTCGGGCAATGCGCTGATTGCCTCGACAATCAATCCCGACACGAGCGAGACTGCCTATGAACTTTGGGTCAACAGTCCAAAAGAAATGAGTCCGCTCATGACGCCGGTTTACAGCGGAGATATCAAGCCCAAAGAGGTGCCCTATGACTACACTTGGTCGAGCGAAGCGGCGGATTGGTGCTGGGTCGTTGACAACGCGGAGGCAGGGACAATCACTCTCTTTACCATCGACAGGGGTAAAGAGACAATCGAATACGACGCGTGGTCCGGCGCGCCGAGTATGTATATCGAGAGAGGGTCGGACGGCATCGAAACGCTCTTAGTGAACGGCGAGGCATTTTGCGAATACGACCGCGAGAAGGGCGTCGTGGCCGACCGCGGCGCCGAGTCGAACAGCGGAAAGCCGTCTCTTGTCGGAGAGGGCGACATGTTCGAGCTCGAAGAGGTCGACATAGAAGTCCTCGAATATTCTTGGAACGGCAATACGCCTGAAGTGGTGAGGGTGTATGACAAGCAAGGCAATGCGCTTCGCCTCGTCAACTTGTACAACCTCATTCCCGACCAGGACGTTATTCAAGTTGTGACCAAAAAGGCTGTCTTTTTCGGCAAAAGCACTGTTGTCCCCGACGACGCGAAGGATTACGACTTATATGAAGGCGGCCGCAAGTATAAGCTCTCTCAGTACAAGTACGACTGGAAGTCGGGAAAGGTGTCGGAGTTCGACCCCGGGTATTATGTCTTAGCCGACGAGCAGGTCGATCCGGACGCGGACGTCTATCCGATGGTGATAGGAGTGTATGAGGACAACAAAGTTCAACTTGCGCAGAACCTGGCGTATTGCGACGCCGATATGAACATCATCTTCAAGCTTGACGAGATTGTCCCGGGTGCGCGCGAAGCGACCATGTTCGGCGATTACCTCAAGATCTCCAACGGCACAATTACCAAATATTTTGACAGCGAGGGCAACCTCGTCGGCGAACATCTCAGTTTGCTCGGCATCATCGAAGAAGACGAAAGCGGTTTGCTCAAAAAGGGCAACGATTGGTTCACCGTCTCCGGCGAGTATCTGTTCACCCTCGGCACCGAAGACGTGCCGGACACCAAGATGCATTTGGCGTCTTTCCCCGGCAAGGTCTACTATGCCGAGATGAGACTTGACGAGGACGGCAACCCCGTTCTCGACGAAACGACAGAGCAGCCGATAGCGGACTTCAAGGTCTACGACGTGACGTCGGGGACGACCGCGACGCTCTGGAGCACGGGAGACACCGTCAAGTTTGACCTGCGCGGAGTCTATATTCTCTGCGACGAAGAAGGCGATTGCACCGTCTATGACTTGAAGAGCGGAAACCGCTTGACCGACTTCGCCACCGACAATACGGGCAGCGTGTATATCTCCGCCTTCGGCGACGACCTGTTGATCGAATATACAATCACGCACGTCGAAAACAATGTCGAGACGAGCGAGAGCAGGTATGTCTTTGTCGACACGGACCCCTTTTCGCCGGAAATGAATTGCACCGGACCGACAGAAGAATGACGCGCAAGAGGAGACGACAATGAAAAGAAGAATTACGATTTTGATTGTGGCTGCGCTGGCAGTTGCACTGTGCGTGACCTCGCTTGCGGCATGCGGAACGAGCGCGAGCGTCAAGGACCTCTACGAGCTCGTCTTTGAGGCGGAGCGCGCGGACGAGTCGGTCACGACGATTTCGGCAAAGGAGCTCGACTTCGACAACGCGATGCCGACCTTGCTCGACGGCGCGGTGGTGTTCGAGGAGACGGATGGAACGGACGCCGTCAGGCACTTGATGATTGACGGCAATGTCGTCTATTCGGGCGACGGAGTCATCAGCTCGGTCCTTTACGAGGGCGCCGGTTGGATTTGGGCGGTCGAGGAGTCCGATCCCTACAAGCTCGCCTTCTATACCGCAGACGGCGAAGTCAAGTCCTATGACAAAGAGGGCATCGCCTATACCTCTGCTTCTGACGGCGAGATCGATGTGAGCAACGGCGACCGCATCGTCTACGATTCCGACAAGGACAGGGCGGTTTTCATCGCCAAAGGCGGCTCTTCCCCCTCGCTCATGGACAAGGGCGAACCGATCTATCAAGGCGACGAGGCGGTCATTTACGACCTTTCTATCCTCGGGCATTACATCTATCTTGTCGAGGACAAGGACGGCGAAAGGATATGCTTGGTCGATCTTGACAAAGTTATCCCCGAGGACGCAACAGACGGCTCTGCGGAAGTCATCTTCTTGACAGAAAAGGGAGTATTGCTGCAAAAGGTCTTATTTGTCCCGAACGACGCCAAGGATTACGACTATTACATCGGCGGAGACAAGTATATCTATTTCCACTACTTCTACGAGTGGGAATCGGGCAAACTCACCGAAAAGAAGTTGGACTTCGTCTTCACGCATACGGAGTCCGACCTCTACGGGGTCGTGATTGAAGATGGCGACGCTCCTGCGTATATACGGACGATTGACGACGACAAGACGCTGTCGAAGGACATGCTGCAATATTTCGACAAGGACTTCAATATCTCCGTCGACATTCAGGCAATCTTCCCCGGGCTCGACGACGTCGACGCCACGAGCGTTTGGGGCGACTATCTCGTGCTCAGCGACGGGGCGGTCGTCAGACTGTACGACTCCGGCGGCAAGCTCGTCACCGAATTTGTCGAGGGCACAAGACAGCTCGACCAAAGCGGTATGTTCGTCTATGGCGACGGCTACTTCACGGTTGCAGGCAAATATGCGTTTACAATCGACAGCGCTCAAACATTCTACATCGCAAGCGCGCCCGGCAAAGTGTATTTTGTCGAATACGAAGTCGACGAGCTCGGAAACATCGTCACCGACCTCGAAGACAACCCCAAGGGCAAGTTCAAGGTGTATGACGTCGCGACCGGCAGAGCGTCCGACATTTGCGACGTGAAGGATTACCACGGCACCGACGGAGACGTCTACTTTGTCTCGGACGGCGAGGGCAACAACTCCGTTTACCGCATCTCGGACGGCACCAAGGTGATCGACTTCACCGCCGAAAGAATCGAGATAGAAGCCGTCGGCGAAGATATATTGATCGCCTGCGCCGTCATCGACAGCGCCACGCAAACCGAAACGGTAAAATATATCTACGTCAACAAAGACGTCGCGCCGGCAAACGCCTGAGCGCAACGCGCATCGGCGGAGCTTCGGCTCCGCCGAAGTTTTTTGCAAACGAAAAGTTCGAGAGGCGTTGATTCGAGTCTTTGTTTACGGCTCCGTTGCCGATATCGACAAGCAATTGTACAAAATATACGGCTTGACGCAAGAAGAAATCGACTTTGTCGAAGAAAAGATGAAGCCGATGAAACAAGAAAGAAAAGCGACAAAAGCAAGACCCCACGGAGCCGCAGCTGCGTGGGGCGTTTTGTTGTTCGAAAAAATCGAAAAATCGATTACAGGTTGTGCAAAATGGTGTCGGTCATCTCGTTGGTGCCGAGGACCGGGAGGCCTGCTTGCGCGAGGTCGGCGGTGCGCGCTCCGTCGTTCAATGCCTTTTCGACCGCTTTGTCGACGGCGTCGGCTTCGGCGGAAAGGTCGAACGCATACTTGAGCATCATCGACGCCGAGAGGATGGTCGCGATGGGGTTGGCGATGTTCTTGCCGGCGATGGTCGGCGCGGAGCCGTGGATGGGCTCGTAGAGTCCGCGCGTCGTGTCGTTGATGCTGGCGGAGGGCAAAATGCCGATGCTGCCGACGCATTGCGACGCGAGGTCGGAGAGAATGTCGCCGAACAGGTTGCCGGTGACAATGACGTCGAATTGGGACGGATCGCGGACGAGCTGCATCGCCATGTTGTCGACGAGCACGTCTTCGAGTTGGACGTCGGGGTAGTCCTCGTGGATGTCGTGGACGACCTTGCGCCAAATGCCGCTGGTCTTGAGGACGTTGGCTTTGTCGACGCTGGACACCTTGCCGCGGCGCTTTTGGGCGAGTTCGAACGCGGTGCGGCAAATGCGCTCGACCTCGAGTTCGCCGTAGCACATCACGTCGTAGCCCTCACGGCCGTACTTGCCCTCACGGACGCCCTTTTCGCCGAAGTAGATGCCGCCGATCAGCTCGCGCACGACGAGCATGTCGATGTTCTTCGCGTGTTTGAGAGGGCAGACGTCGGCGAGCGCGTCGAACAATTTGGCAGGGCGAAGGTTGGCGTAAAGCCCCATCGCCTTGCGAACGCCGAGCAATGCGCGCTCGGGACGCTTTTCGTACGGCAGAGAGTCGTATTGAGGCCCCCCGACCGCGCCGAGCAGCACGCTGTCGCTGTTCAAGCACTTGTCGAGGCTCTCCTTGGGGAGCGGCTCGCCGTATTTGTCGTAGGCGGCGCCGCCGCAAATGCTGTATTCGAAATTGAACTTGTGCCCGAACTTTGCCCCGACCTCTTCAAGCACGCGGACCGCGCTCGAAGTGACCTCGGGACCGATTCCGTCGCCGGGTATGACGGTGATGTTGTATGTACCCATATCTCACCTCAAATCAAAATTTACCCGCCTTGATCGCGTTGACCAAGCCGCCGCATTCGATGATGTTCTGGATGAACTTGGGGAAGGGCGCCGCCTTGAAGGTCTTGCCCGTCGTCACGTCGGTGATGACGCCGGTGTCGACGTCGACTTTGACGTCGTCGCCTTGCGAAATCGCGTCCGCAGCCTCGGGGCACTCCAAAATGTAAAGCCCGATGTTGAGCGCGTTGCGGTAGAAGATGCGCGCAAACGACTTGGCAATCACGATGGATACGCCGCAGCCCTTGATCGCAATCGGCGCGTGCTCACGCGACGAGCCGCATCCGAAATTCTTGCCCGCGACGATGATGTCGCCCTCTTTGACCTGCTTGTAAAAATCGGGGTCGGTGTATTCCATGCAATGCTTGGCGAGCTCTTTGGGGTCGAAGGTCGACAGATAGGTCGCCGGAACGATGATGTCGGTGTCGATGTCGTCGCCGAATTTGAAAACTTTTCCTTGAAGCATATCAGTCCTCCTTGACGCCTGCCGAGGCGAGTTTGCCCGCAATCGCGCTTGCCATCGCGGTTGCCGGAGAGGCGAGATAGATGTAGCTGTCCTTCGCGCCCATCCTGCCGATGAAATTGCGGTTGGTCGTCGTCACCGCGACCTCGCCGCTCGCGAGAATGCCCATGTGTCCGCCGAGGCAGGGACCGCAAGTCGGCGTGGACACAATCGCGCCGCCCTTGATGAACGTCTCGATGTAGCCGGCTTTGAGCGCCTGCAAATAGATTTTGTTGGTCGCCGGAATGACGATCGTGCGCACGTCGGGGGAGACGTGCTTGCCCTCGAGCACTTCCGCCGCCTGTTTGAGGTCGCTCAATCTGCCGTTGGTGCAGCTGCCGATCACGACTTGATCGATCTTGATTTCCTCTTTGACCTCGTCGACAAATGCGGTGTTGGACGGCAAATGCGGCTTCGCGACTACGGGACGGATTGCCGAAAGATCGATGTCGATCACGCGCTCGTATGCGTCGTCGTCCGCGGCGGCAAAGCGGTCGAACGTCTTGCCGCAGCTCTCGAGAGTGTACTCGTCCGTCTTTTTGTCGACGGGGAAAACACCGTTCTTTGCGCCGCACTCAATCGCCATGTTGCAGACGGTGAAGCGGTCGTCCATGCTCAGGCTGTCCACGCCCTCGCCGCCGAACTCTATCGACTTGTAGAGCGCGCCGTCCACACCGATCATGCCGATGATGTACAGTATCAAATCTTTGCCGACGACGCCCTTGCGCAGCTTGCCGTGCAGGTTGAACTTGATTGCGGTCGGCACTTTGAGCCAAATCTTGCCGCTCATCATTATGCCGGCGATGTCGGTGCTGCCCACGCCCGTAGAGAACGCGCCCAGCGCGCCGTAGGTGCAGGTGTGGCTGTCCGCGCCGATGACCACCGTCCAGGGAAGGGCGATGCCCTTTTCGGGCAAAAGCGCGTGCTCGATGCCCATTTCGCCGACGTCATAGAAGTTCTCGACGTTGTTGGCGCGCGCAAAATCGCGCACAATCTTGCATTGCTGCGCCGACTTGATGTCGCGGTTGGGGGTGAAGTGGTCGAGCACGAACGTGACCTTACATTTGTCGCAAAGTCCGCATCCGCTCTTTTGGAACACGTCGATTGCGACGGGTGCGGTCACGTCGTTGGACAGCGCGACGTCCGCGTTGACCAACACGAGGTTGCCCCCGGCAAGCGACGGGTCGCACGGATCGATCCCCAGCTTGCGCGCGAGAATCTGCTGTGTGTAAGTAGCTTTCATATATATCTCCCGAAAATTATTCGTAGCGTTCGCGTTTGCGCTTTTTTGCGATGATAATCACGACGACGACCGTGACCACGGCAACTATGCATGCGACGACAATCAACGTGACTTGCAGCGTCGTCAATCCGCCCTCGGACAGATAGGCCGTCTTGACATAGCCGCTCATTGCGGTGCCGTCCTCTGTTTCGTAGCCGATCAGCGTCCACTCTTCGTCGACGTTGAGCCCCTCTGCCGCCAGCCGCACCACCTCGCCGTCCGTCAAAGTGTCGATGACGAGTTCGTCGCGCTCTTCGGGCAGCGAATAGACATTGACCGCCTCGCCCAGCTTGTCCGCGTTGACGATTGCGTCGACGCCGAACGACGGCATTTCGTACGGCCCGTACGGACCGAGGTCCTCTTCGGTGACGTAACCGTCCGCGACCGTGCCGTCGGCGGTCATCAAACTCACCCTCAGCCAATTCCACCCCTCGGCGGATTTGCCTATGTCGCCAATCACCGCCAAGGCATCTTTGGGACCCACCGTGGCAATCACCGCCGCGCCGTCAAACGGGTATTGCAGCACCTTCAAACCGCTGTGCGTGGACGCTGCCGTGCTGCCGTGTTTCCAGCCCTCGCCGCGCTCGAGCAAAGTCAACGCCGACTTGAGGACATAGCACATTTCGCCGTCCGCGTCCGCCGACGTGCGGACATAGTAGTATCCTTCCGCAGAGCCGTCTTCCGCCGCGACTTCGGCGAGGACCAAAACGTTGTCGCCGGCGTCGAGGGAGGCAATCGGCTTGAGATTCTTGGGCGAGAAGTAACCCTGCGTCGCCGCGGACAGCGTGCCGACCGTCATAATCGGATATTCGGTCGGAGCGGCGTAGACGACATTGTCGAAAACGCTGTAATATTTGAGCTCGTCGCTGTCAATGTTAATCGAGTATTGAACAATGGAGCTTTCGGCGCGGTTTTGGACGAGCAGATAGGGCGTGCCGCCCTCGGAGTAGGGACGGATGTCGCCGTCGGCGACTTCGTCTGAAATTTTGACGACGGCCGTGCCGTCGACGACGCGATAGACGCCGTCCGTCGCGGCGGCATAGATTTCACCGTCAAGCGCGGCGACAGAGAGCCATTTGCCGCTTGTTTCTATCGGTTGAGCTTCTACCGGAGTAGCCGGAAGGCGTAAAAAACAGAGATCTCCGTCAAAGACGGCATAGACCAAATATGTATCGTCGGCGGCAGCATCGGTTGTCGCCATATCATCGACTGTTCCGAGACCGAGATTGATGGACAGGGAAGACAACGCTTGAGCGGAGAAAGGAATAGAACAAAACCAAGTGTAGTCTCCTGCGTCTCCGGCCGAAACGGTTAACATGTTACCCGTCACGGTGATGGAGTCGATTTTGTTTGCAAATTGCGCATAGAGAGAGTCGCTGACCGCAAACTTTTCGAACACGTCTTGTTCTTCGCTCAAAACTCCGTCCGTGACGGAATAAGCCGCAAGTTTTTTATTGCCGCTGCTATCTGTAAGCAAGAAGACGTAATCTTCGGTCATCGCAATGTCCAAAGCTGTACCCGAAAAGCCTTTTGAAACAGAATTTCCGATGGTCGACAGGTGCAGCACCCCGTCCTTGGTCGTGTAGGCGACATGCCCGTCGTATGCGGCGTAAAGACTCGTCTCGTCGGGCGCAATCTTGATCTCGGCGTTCGTCTCCGCGACAGCGGTCGGCGCGGCGCAAAAAAGCATCGCCGTAACCGCGACGAGCGCGACGACTGCGATTGCGAAAATTCCGAAATACCTTGTCCTTGTCATAGGTCATATTATATCACACGCTCGCACGATGTACAAGCGTTTTAAGCCGGAGCGCGCTTCAACGGATTTTCAAAAAGAGGAGCGGAAAATGCGCGGCGCCCTTGAAATGGCGGCAAAGTTATGATATAATCGAATTATCAAACGCGGAGGAAGATTATGGAGATCGTCATCATCGGCGCGGGCGTGATCGGCTGCGCCGTCGCAAGAGAGCTCCGTCGTTACGACGTCAAGGTCACCGTGCTCGAAAAAGAGAACGACGTGGCGTGCGGAACGAGCAAAGCCAATTCGGGCGTCGTCCATGCCGGATTCGACGCCAAACCCGGTTCACTCAAAGCCAAATACAACGTCGCCGGCAACGCGATGTTCGACGCGCTCGCCAAGGAGCTGGGCTTTGCGTTCAAACGCAACGGAGCATACGTTTTGTGCTTTGACAAGGCTGACGAGCCTGTGCTTCAAAAGCTGCTCGAACAGGGCGTCGAAAACGGCGTAAAACAGCTTGAGATCCACACGGGCACGCAAATTCGCGAAAAAGAAAAGTATGTTTCGCAAGAGGTTACGGCAGGGCTTTGGGCGCCGACCTCGGGCATTGTCAGCCCGTACGGAATGACAATCGCGTATGCCGAAAACGCCTGCGTCAACGGCGCGCAGTTTTTGTTCGAAAAGACGGTGTGCGGCGTTCGCCGCGAAGGCGGCAAGACGGTCGTCGATTGCACGGACGGCACTGCCTATTCGGCGGATCTCGTCGTCAATTGCGCCGGCGTTCACGGCGACGACGTCAACAATTTCATCAATCCCGAAAAACTCAAAATCGTCGCTCGAAAGGGCGAATATATGCTGCTCGACAAGGCGGCGAGCTATGTCGCCGAGGCGACGCTGTTCCAATTGCCGACCAAGATGGGCAAGGGCATTCTCGTCGTGCCGACCGCCGCAGGCAACGTCATGCTCGGTCCGACCGCGGTCGACGTCGACGACAAAGACTGCACCGATACCACCGTCGAGGGATTGCAGGAGGCGTACGAAAAGGCGTGCAAGACGGTGCCGTCGCTGTCCAAGCGGGCGGCAATCACTCAATTCACCGGACTTCGCGCGCACTTGACGACGGGCGACTTCGAGATCGGCTTTGCGCCGTGCGGCGGACTTTACAACGTCGTCGGAATTGAAAGCCCGGGATTGACCGCGTCGCCGGCGATTGCGGTCGACGTCGCCAAAGAGATTGCCGAGACGTACAAATTGAAAAAGCGCGGCGACTTCGTTGCAAAGAGGCAGGCTCCGCCGTCGTTTGCAAAGATGACGGACGACGAGCGCGCGGCGTTGATTGCAAAGGATCCGCGTTACGGCAAGATTGTCTGCCGTTGCGAGACGGTGACCGAGGGCGAGATTGTCGACGCAATCGAAAGGCCGCTCGGCGCAAGAGATATGGACGGCATCAAACGGCGTACGCGCGCCGGTATGGGCAGGTGCCAAGGCGGCTTCTGTTCGCCGCGAGTGATGGAAATTTTGGCGGAAAAGCTGGGGTGCGACATCGCTGAGGTAACCAAGAACGGCAAAGGGTCCGAGATTGTGACCGGGAGGGTGGAGTGATGATAAAGGATAAGAATTTGGTGATTATAGGCGGCGGTCCCGCGGGGCTTGCCGCGGCAAAGGCGGCTTACGACGCGGGTGAGCGCGACATCCTCGTGCTCGAGCGCGAAGACCGTCTCGGCGGCATCCTCAATCAATGCATACACAACGGGTTCGGTCTGCACACGTTCAAAGAGGAGCTGACGGGTCCGGAATACGCGGCGCGCTATGAGCGCGAAGTCGCAAAGAGGGGCATCGAGTGCAAGACGGGCACGACCGTGCTCTCAATCGCGGACAAGGTCGTCGCCTGCGTGAGCGCGGAGGACGGTCTTGTCAAATACCGCGCAAAGGCGATAATCTTGGCTTGCGGCTGCCGCGAAAGGCCGAGAGGCGCAATCAATATCGCCGGCTGCCGCGCGTCGGGCGTGTTTTCGGCAGGTACGGCGCAAAAGCTGATCAACATCGACGGACTCATGCCCGGCAAAGAGGTCGTCATTTTGGGCAGCGGAGACATCGGGCTGATCATGGCGCGCAGAATGACGTTCCAGGGCGCGAAGGTCAAGGCTGTCGTCGAGCTGATGCCCTATTCTTCGGGGCTCAACCGCAACATCGTGCAATGTTTGCAGGACTTTGACATTCCCCTCTATTTTTCGCATACGGTCGTCACAATCAACGGCAAAAAGAGGGTGACCTCGGTCGTAGTCGCCGCCGTCGACGAAAAATTGCAGCCTATCCCCGGGACCGAATGGGAGATCCCGTGCGACACGTTGCTGCTCAGCGTAGGGCTGCTGCCCGAAAACGAAATCGCAAAGACCGCCGAAGTCAAGCTCAGTCCGATTACGTCGGGCGCGGTCGTCGACGACACGCTGATGACTTCGCAAGAAGGCGTGTTCGCTTGCGGCAACGTGCTGCACGTCCACGACCTCGTCGACTTCGTCAGCGAGGAGAGCGAAAAGGCCGGCGCTTGCGCGGCGAAATATATCGCCGAAGGCGCGGGCGCGTCCGAATATGTCGACGTCGGCGCGGACGGCGGAGTGCGCTATGCGGTGCCGCAGAGGGTGCGGCGCGGAGCCGACGGAGCGCTCGGCTTCAAGATGCGCGTGGGCAAAGTCGCCAAAAACGTGAAGATAGCGCTGTTCTGCGACGGCAAAGAGGTCGCCACAAAGCGTAAACAGATTGTCACGCCCGGCGAAATGGAGACGTTGAATTTGAACGCCGCGCAGGCGGACGTCCTGCGCGGAGCGAAAGAGGCGGTCATCCGCTTGACGGAGGTGTGAGATGAAGGAGATGATTTGCATTTGCTGCCCGATGGGATGCAGACTCAAAGTATATGACGAAGAGAATCCGATTAGGGTCGAGGGCAACACCTGTCCGCGCGGCGCAAAGTACGGCGCGGAAGAGGCGGTGTGCCCCAAGCGCGTCGTCACCTCGGTGGTGAGGGTGAATGGCGGCGAGATCGCGATGGTCAGCGTCAAGACGAACAACGTTATTCCCAAGAGCATAATCTTTGACGCTCTCGCGTTGCTCAAGGGCAAGACAATCGACGCGCCGATCGGCGAAGGGGATGTCGTCGTCAAAGATATTTTGGGCACCGGTGTCGATTTTGTCGCCACTAAGGCGGTGAGGAAGAGCGTATGAAAAGGTATGTGATAGCGATCGATCAGGGGACGACCAGCAGCCGCGCGATAGCGTTCGACGAGGGCGGAAACATAGTTGCCAAGGCGCAGCGCGAGTTTCCGCAGATCTATCCCGAGGCGGGGTGGGTCGAACATGACCCCGAGGACATCTACCGCACCTGTCTCGATTCGCTCAAAGAAGTCTTGGCAGCCGTCGGAGCGGAAGCGGTCGCCGCGATAGGGATAACCAATCAGCGCGAGACGACGATCGTATGGGATCGAAAGACGGGCAAAGCCGTCTATAATGCCATCGTATGGCAATGCCGCCGCACCGCCGACTATTGCGACTCACTCAAAGAGACGGGCGTGGACGCGATCGTCTATGACAAGACGGGGCTTCCCGTCGATCCCTATTTCAGCGCGACCAAGATCAAGTGGATCTTGGACGGCGTCAAGGGCGCAAGAGAGAGGGCGGAGCGCGGCGAATTGCTGTTCGGCACCGTCGACACCTACCTGATGTGGAGGCTGTCGGGCGGAAGCATTCACGCGACGGACTATACCAACGCCAGCCGCACGATGCTGTTCGACATAGGCGCGCTGCGCTGGGACGACGAGCTGTGCGAGTTGTTCGGCGTGCCGCAAAGCATGCTGCCGAAAGTGTGCGCGTCGGGGCATCTTTTCGGGTACACGGACGAAAGCGAGGTCGGCGCGAAGATTGCGATCTCGGCGGTCGCAGGCGATCAGCAGGCGGCGCTGTTCGGGCAGCTTTGCACCGAAAAGGGCGACATCAAAAATACCTACGGTACGGGCTGCTTTACATTGATGAATACCGGCACCGAGCGCATGCGCTCAAAGCGCGGCTTGATCACGACGCTCGCCGCAGTCGGCGACGGGCAAAAGCCGCAATATGTTCTCGAGGGCAGCGTGTTTGTAGGCGGAGCGGTGATACAATGGCTTCGCGACGAGCTCAAGATGATCGACACGTCCGCAGAGACCGAGCAGATCGCGCTCAGCGTCCCCGACACGGGCGGAGTCTATATCGTCCCGGCGTTCACCGGGCTCGGTGCGCCGCATTGGGACGCGCACGCGCGCGGCATCGTCTGCGGCATTACGCGCGGCACGGGCAGGGAGCACTTTGTCAGAGCGGCGCTCGAATCGATCGCCTATCAGGTGGTCGATGTCATGCACGCGATGGAGAGCGACGCCGGATATGACATCAAATGCCTCGCGGTCGACGGCGGAGCGTGCGCCAACAACTTCCTGATGCAGTTTCAGGCGGACGTGCTCGGCTGCAAGGTCGAGCGGCCGGCGGTCACCGAGAGCACCGCGCTCGGCGCGGCGTATCTTGCCGGACTCACCGCAGGGGTATGGACGGACGCCGACGCGCTCAAAAAGGCGCGGACGATAGACCGCACATTCACGCCGTCCATGCCGGCGAAGCGCCGCAAGGAACTTTTGGTCGGCTGGGCGCAGAGCATAGGCAGGGCGAGATACAGATAATTTCGTGCCCGTGTGCGTAAAACGCGATTTTAAGCGCGGCGTGCGAGCAGGGAAAAGCCAATAATAACACCGACAAAGACGGAGAGCGACGCGTCGTCGCTCTCCGTCTTTTACTGAAACGGGGTGAAAAGCACGAGTGAAAAACGGGCGCGAAAACGCGGCGCAAGGCGGCCAAAGAGGGCATAAAACGCGCGCATTGCGCGCATTAGGCGGTAAAAAATTGCGTTTTGGGCGTAAAAACGCTTTATTTTTAGCAAAAAATGTAATACAATATATCGACAAGAGGTACGCGCGTGAACATATATGGTTTGACAAGTGTGGATATGACGGAGTACGTCGAGCATATCGGCTGGTACAGCATCATCGATTTGGTGGTGTTGTGCGCTGTGTTCGCGCTCATTTTCGTCTTCTTCAAAAAGCGCAACAGCATCAAGCTGGCGATCTTCACCGTCACATACATCCTGCTGTACATTCTCGTAACGTTTGCCGGCGTCTATGCGGAGAAGTGGCTGGGCGAGAGCGGCATCGGGTTCATGTTCATCACGAAGCGGGTTATGGACTTCGGCGCGATCTTCCTGATCGCGGCGTTCGCGGTCGTCTATCAATCCGACCTCAAGGTCATCTTCAGCAAAATCTCTCGCACAAGCGAAAAGAGCGGACATTACGAATACGAAACCTCGGACGAGGACCTCACCAACAGCGCGACGCAGATTGTCAAGGCTTGCCAAAACATGGCAAAGAACGACGTCGGCGCATTGATTATCATCGTGCGCACGGAAGTGCCGTCGCACATTTTGGACACCGGCACAAGGTTGGAGGCGGTGGTCACGTCGGGGCTCTTGGAGAGCATCTTCAGCACCAAGGGGCCGCTGCATGACGGCGCGGTCGTCATCAAGGGCGAGAGGGTGCTGTCGGCAGGATGCTTTTTGCCGCTGTCGCAAGAGGTGGACATTGCCAAAGAGTTGGGTACGCGCCATCGCGCGGCAATCGGTATCACCGAAGAGAGCGACGTGCTTGCAATCGTCGTCAGCGAGGAGACGGGCATCATCAGCACCGTCGACCGCGGCAAGATCAAGAGATATATGACCCCCGACAAGCTGTTTGAACAGATCAAGCAGGCATACGGCGTGACCGCGGTGCCGCGAATCGACAAAAAGGAGAAAAAGAAGTTTTTATGATACTTTCGACGGCGGAATTTTTGTTGCCGCGCAAGGGCGTCGATATGTCCAAATGGGCGGTGATCGCCTGCGACCAATTCACGTCGGACAGGGCGTATTGGGACAAGTTGAACGCATATGTCGGCGACGCGCCGAGCACGCTCAGGCTCATTCTTCCCGAGGTCTATCTCGGCGACGGGGACGGCGAAAGGCGCGCGGCGGATATCTATGCGGCGATGGAGCGCTATTGTGCGGACGGCACGCTTGAGGAGAAGAGGGGCTTTGTCGTCGTCGACCGCAGACAGAACGACGGCAGGCACCGTCTCGGAGCGGTCGCGGTCGTCGATCTTGAAGAATACGAATACACTCCGCGCAACAACGCGCGCATAAAGGCGACCGAAAAGACGGTCGAAGAGAGATTGCCGGCAAGGGTGAAGTTGCGCGAAAAGGCGCTGCTCGAGGCGTCTCACATCATGCTGCTTGCCGAGAACGTGCGCCCGCTTTTGGAGGCGCTACTCAAAGAGGGCGAAGAGGTCTATGACTTCGAACTGAACATGAACGGCGGACACTTGACGGGAAGGCTGATCGACGACGAGTCCGAACTCGCCGCGATCGAGGCGGCGGCGCTCAAAGCGCATCAAAGCCTCGCATTTGTCGTCGGGGACGGCAACCATTCGTTGGCGGCGGCGAAGCTGGTGTGGGCGCAGGTCAAAGAGACAATTCCCCAAAGCGAGTGGGCGAGCTGCCCGGCGAGGTATGCGATGTGCGAGATCGTCGACATCGCCGATCCGTCGCTCGATTTCGAGCCGATACACAGGCTCGTCAAGGGCGGCGGAGAAGAGCTGGTCGTCTATCTTGCGGACAAGCTGTGCGGTTCGGCGAGAGCCAAGGCGGTGTACGGCGGCAAGGAGACTGAGCTGTCCGTGCCAGAAAACAGCGCGGACGCGATTGCCGACATCCAAAACGCGCTCGACGAGTACGCCAAGACGACGCCCATCGTCATAGACTACGTCCACGGCGACGCGAGCGTGCTCGAGGCGGCAGAGCGCGAGGGCGCCCTTGCGATTTTGATGCCGTGCATAGCGAAGGCCGGACTGTTCGATTATACGGTCAGGCGCGGGGTGTTGCCGCGCAAGTCGTTCAGCATGGGCAACGCGGAAGACAAGAGATATTACTGCGAGGCGCGCAAGATTAAGTGAGCCTTACAATAAATTTTAGGAGAGAAAAATGGCACAAAAGGTAGTCAAGTTCGGCGGAACGTCGATGGCGGACGCGGCGGCGATCGAAAAGGTCGCCAAGATCGTCGCATCCAATCCCGAACGCAACTATGTGGTCGTGTCCGCTCCGGGCAAGAGATTCTCGGGCGACACCAAGGTCACGGATATGCTTTACGCATGCTATCACGACCTCGAGATCAACGGCGAGTGCACCGCCACGTTCGCGAAAATCAGGCAAAGATATGTCGAGATTGTCAAGGACCTCGGTCTTGATTTCGACATCGAGCCCATTCTCGACGAGGTCGAAAAGAAGATGACCGCGGCATACTCGGTCGACTATTGCGCAAGCAGAGGCGAATATCTCAGCGCGATCGTGCTTGCCAAAAAGCTCGGCTGCGAGTTTGTCGACGCCTCCGAGATCGTCGTCTTTGACGACAACGGCGTGTTCAAACCCGAAGAGACCAACGAGAGGGCGGCGAAGCGCCTTTCGCGTACGCCCAAGGCGGTCATTCCCGGCTTTTACGGCGCGGACGCGTCGGGCAGCATACACACGTTCAGCAGGGGCGGTTCGGACATCACCGGTTCCATCGTCGCGCGCGCAGTAGACGCGTCGGTATATGAGAATTGGACGGACGTCGACGGCTTTATGTCCGCCGATCCGCGCATCGTGGAAAGCCCGCGCATCATCGACAAGATCTCGTACAAGGAGCTGCGCGAGCTTGCCTATATGGGCGCAAACGTGCTGCACCCCGAGGCAATCTTCCCCGTCAGAGAGAAGAACATCCCCATCAACATCCGCAACACCTTCAACCCGACCGCTCCCGGCACGATGATCGTTGCCGAGGTCGAGGACAACGACAAGCAGGATTCCTACATCACCGGCGTTGCAGGCAAGAAGGGATACAGCATCATCTTCATCGAAAAGGAGTTGATGAACTCCGAACTCGGTTTTGCGCGCCGCGTGCTCAGCGTGCTCGAATACTACAACGTGCTGTTCGAACATATGCCCAGCGGCATCGGCACGCTCAGCGTCGTCGTCGCGGACAGCGAACTTGCAGGCAAAGAGGACGTGGTGCTCGAACGCATCCGCAACATCGTCAAACCGGACACGATCGACATCAAGTCGGGCATTTCGCTGATTTCGACGGTCGGACACGGCATTTCGTTCAAGCCGGGATCCGCGGCAAAACTTTGCGCCGCGCTCGCCGCCGAAAAGATCAACATTCGTATGATCGATCAGGGCTCGAGCGAGCTCAACATCATCGTTGCGGTCGCGACGCAGGACTACGAGAGGGCGATCAACGCGATCTATCACGCATTCGTCTGAACAAAAGTCACCGCGCCGCCTCCGAAACGTAATGCTTCGGGGGCGGTTTTTTGTCTGTACAAAAGCCGCCGCGCAAAAGCGCGGCGGCATATTTGCAAATTTTCGTCAATCAATACATATAATCCACGCCGTCGCTGTCGACCTTGGGGCATTGCGAGATCTTGGTCTGATACTTGTCCGTGTCGCCGACGTTGCGTTTGACGGAGATCGATTCGCAGCGCGCGGCGGCGATTGCCGAGCGGCCGCACTCCATCCAAGTGTTGCCATAGATGTCCACACTGCCGAGCGCCGCTTTGCCCGAGCAGGAGGGAAGCAGCTCGACTGCGGTGTCGAGGCATTGTTCGAACCTGTTCGCCTCAATCTCGACGCGCTTGGGAAGCCCGGCGTTGCCGTTGCGTCCGCTCATGCAGACGACGGCTTTGCCGACGATGTTCTTGAACGAGCAATAGTCGGCGCGGACAAAGCCCGAGGTTGAGAAGGCAAGCCCGTTGTCGGGCGAGCCGAGCAATGTCGCGCGGCGGAAGAAGACGTCCGCGGTGTGCAGACTTGCGTTTTCGACGCGCAGCGACGACGCGTTTTGCGGCAGGGTTTCCTCAAAGGAGACGGTGCGGCTGTCGCGATCGTAGCCGGTCACCATCAGCGTCGCGACGGGGGCGAGAGCGCTGTCGGTCAGTATCGCCTTGTCGCCCTTTTCGAACGGCGACAGAGCGGTCGCGTCGGAAGAGCGCAATGTCAAAGAATTGCCCGAAGCGGAAGCGACGTCATAGAGCGCGCCCTTGACCGACACCGTGTCGGCGAGAGTCGCGGCGAGCAGACAGTCGGAGATATAGAGCGAGCCGTTGCACTCGACCGCCTCGAACGCGCTACCCAAAGTCGCGACGCTGCGTCCGCTCTGCGCGCGCAAAGTGACGTCCTGTATGGTGACGTTTTCGCACATATCCGCCTTGATTGCGCTGCCGTGGCAATAGCGTATCGTGACGTTGCGAACGGTGATGTCCTTGCAATTGATCAGCAAGATGCCGGGGCAGGTCTTGTCCGCGTCGAAGCGAATGTAGACGCAATCCTTTTTGACGGGTGCGGTAAGCCCCGAAAACGACAATTTGGCGAGCGTCCCTCCGGCGGACGGCGCAATCTTTGACGCGCCCTTGAGCTTGGCGAGAGGGTCGGAACTTTCGCGGCGTATCTTGTCGGCATTCAGGTCGCGGCAATATACCGCCGGATTTGTCATCGACGCAAGCAGATTTTGCTCGCCGCTCTTTACGGACAGAGGGGAGCCTTCCGCTACCTCATATTCGCCGCCGAAGCGCACGTCGGCGCTTGCGCCGAAAGCGGTGTTTGTCACCGTGAACTCGAGATATTCGGGATGAGCGGTCTCAAGGGTGAAATTGGTGAGCAGCACGCGCTCGCACCCCTCGAGGACGAAATAGTAGCCTCTGCCGTCGAGACTCAGCGTCGCGCCCGCGCCGTCGATTGTCGCGTTGCGCAAACCGCGGAAGCGGACTGCGGCGCGGTTGCCGTCGGTCGGCTTGAAGTCGAGCCGAGGCACAGCCGAGACGTAGGCGTTGTTTGAAGTCGCCCTTGTCAATTGTTCCAAATTTTTGAAAGAATAGAGTATCATATCAAAATTGTATCATAAGCACGCGCGGCTGTCAATCGCGGCGCGTAAATGTCAAAGCGGTCTGACGCCGAACCCGCGTTCGAGGCAGCCGCCGTCTTCGAGGAGTTTTGCCGCCGCGCGGCGAAGAGATGTGTCTTGCGGCAATTGCCGCACCGGGCGGCGCTTGCAGTCGAAAATTCGCTCGGCGTCGTCCCAGCCTTTGCACTTTTTGACGGCGATAAGCGAAAACATGTCCGCAAAAACGTTGATGTTGGACGAGGAAGGCAGCAGCGTTTTGTTGACGGGACCGAGCAGCCACGAGTCTATGAAAAAGCACTTTGCGCGATAGTCGGGGAAGTGACGGGCAAAGAATTCGCGTGCCGCGGCGAAGGACGCTTCGCAGGCGGCAGGGTCGAGTTTTTCACCCTGCGGAACGTGTACGTTGAGGATATTTTCGCCCAAAGAGTGCGGAGGCGACAGCTTGCGAAGCCGCGAAATCGCGCCGAGAGGGCAATAAAGTTTGAAGAATTGGAATTGAAGCCTGCCTATGCGGAAGAGGCGCAGCGTCAGGTGGTGCGACACCCACGGATAGTTGGCAAGCCCTACGATGCCGTCCCGAACGCGGCAGTTGCGCGTCCATATCCCTATGTCCGACATAGTCGCGGCAAAGACGTCGTCGCCGATGCCGAGTTCGCGGTAGCGCTCGTGTGAATAGGTCGTCGCCGCGAGCACGCACGCAAGGCGCACGATCGGCGGTTTGCGCAAGAGCCGGGGACAGAACTTGCGCGCGCAGCGCGGCGCGTATTTTTCGCAAAACGCGCGTTCGCGCTCAAACGCGTCCGCGGCGAGAGCTGCCGTCTCGTCGTCTATGCCGCAGAGCGCGGCGGCGGTGAAGATGTCTTTGCGGTCCATAGGGCGTTGTTCAAAGGCAGGCATGTGCGGCGTTCATTGTCCGAAGCCGCCGTCCACGCCCAGGCATTGTCCTGTGACGTAAGTTGCGCCGTCGGCGAGCCAAAAGATTGCGTCCGCGACCTCGTCCGCGGTGCCGAACCTTCCGAGAGGGACGTCTTCGACGAGAGAGGCGCGTTCGCGCTCGTCAAAGCGCGCGTTCATCGCGGTGTCTATGACGCCCGGAGCGACGCAATTGACGCGCACGCCGCTCGGGGCAAGCTCCTTTGCCATTGCCTTGGTGAAGGCGATCACGCCGCCCTTTGCCGCCGAATAGACGCTCTCGCACGACGCGCCGACGACTCCCCATACCGAAGAGACGTTGACAATTGCGCCGCCGTTGTCGACAAGGTGTGGCTGGGCGTATTTTATCATATAGATTGCGCCCTTGAGGTCGGCGTCAATCAAAGACGAAATGTCGTCGTCCGCCATGTCCACGAGAGGAGAAATCGCCGACAGCCCGGCATTGTTGACGAGGACGCACGGCGCGCCCAATGTGCGCACGCATTCCTCGACGACGCGGCGGCACTGCTTGGGGTCGGAGACGTCCGCCTTGATTGCGGTCGCAAAGCAGCCGTTGCTCGCGAGCTTGTCAATCAGCACCCGTGCGGAGGAGTCGTCTTGGCGATAGACCGCGCAGATCGCGTAGTCCGCGCTTGCGAATTTGAGGGCGGCAGCCGCGCCTATTCCGCGCGTCGCGCCGGTAATGATGACCGTTTTCATGATTATATTATACAATTTGCTTTGCGGCAATGCAAGCTATGTAGTATTATATCCGTATGGATAGAATTTTCGAAGATTTGAACGAGGGGTTGCGCGCCGCGCTCGCGGACGCGAACATCGAGACGGCGACCGCGATACAGCGCGAGGCGATGCCCAAGATATTCGAAGGCAAAGACGTGATTGCGCTCGCGCCGACAGGCTCGGGCAAGACGCTCGCGTATGCGCTGCCGATTCTGCAGGGTATCGATCCGGACGGCGGAATACAGGCGCTCGTATTGTGTCCGACGCGCGAACTCGCAATGCAGATAGGCGCGGTGTTCCGTTCCATGCTTTCGCACATCGAAGGGGTGAGGACGGCGGTGATCTACGGCGGCGAAAACTTTGAGCGGCAGCTCTATTCGCTGCGCAAAAAGCCGCATATCGTCGTCGGCACGGTCGGCAGAGTGCTCGATCATCTCGACCGCAAGACGATGAGAATCAAAAACCTGCGCACACTCGTGCTTGACGAAGGAGACGTAATGCTCAAAATGGGCTTCATCGAGGACGTGCGCAAGATAGTCGCCGCAATCGGAAAGGGCAGGCAAAACTTGCTCTTTTCGGCGACGATGCCGGGCGAGATTGCGGCGCTTTGCCGCGAGATGATGAACGACCCCGTTACCGTCGGAGTCGCCGCGCACGAGGACAAGCCGGACGTGAGGCAGCATTACGTCGTCGTCGGCGACAGCCGCCGCGTGGGATGTCTGCTCAAATTGGTCAAAGCAAAGAGATTCGACAGATATATAGTGTTTTGCAACACGCGCTTCCGCGCCGAGAGGGTGCACCGCGCGCTGACCGCCTCGGGCGTCAACGCGGAGCTGCTCCACGGCGAGATGGATCAAAGGGACAGGACGCACGCGATGGCGCGATTCCGCAGCGGCGAAACGCCGTGTCTGGTCGGCACCGACGTCGCGGCGCGCGGCATTGACATACCCGATCTGCAGGCGGTGTTCAACCTCGATCCGCCCGGAGAGGCGGACGCGTATGTGCACAGGATAGGCAGGACGGCGCGTGCGTCGAGAAGGGGCGAGGCGTACACGTTCGTCGCGCCCGAACAGACGGTGCTGATCGGAGATTATGCGCGCAAGACGGGCACGGTGCCCGAACTGCTCGAAATCGATTTGAGCGATTGCAAGACCTATACATTGCCGTCGGACGCGTCCGACAAACACAATGTCCGCACGCGTGCCGAGGCGTCGGCGGCGGGGGAGAGATTCTTCCTCAACATCGGCAAAAAACACGTCCCCGACAAGGCGACGCTCGCGAAGTTGGTGTCCACGGTCGCGGACATCCCCCTGCACAAGATCACCGACGTCAAGCTGCGCGACACATATTCGTTCGTGCAGGTCACGCAGGACGTCAAGCACAAAGTGAGCGCGGTTGGCGGCTTTGACCTCGGCGGCAAAAAGATCGGCGTGCAGGTCGCGGACAGCGGCAAGGAGTTTTCGCAAAAGACGGACAAAAAGCCGCCCTTCCGCAAACGGGACGATGCCAAAGAGGGCAAGCGGCAGCAAAGAGGGGGCGGAAAGGGAAAGAAGAAAAGATAGGACCGCGCGAGTGCGCGTACACGCGAGAGCCGTGCAAAAATTGCGCGGCTTTTGCATATTTGCCGGCAATTACGTCAATACTCGACGCGTGAGAGAGATCAAGCATTGTATGGAGGCTTGCCGCGCGCGGATCGCAATGTTGAGCGGCAGAGAGTTGATCGTCGTTGTCAATCGCGGACGCAACAAGGTGGAAAAGTTCCGCGGTAAGATCCGCGACATGTACGACGCCGTGTTCACCGTCGAGGGAGAGGGCGGCGTCAGCTGTTTTTCGTACAGCGACGTACTGACCAAGAGCGTCAGATTCTTGGACGGCGCCGCCCGATAGCGCAAAAAAGCACCGCCTTTTCGGACGGTGCGGTTTTTGCTGTCTGCCGCGGGGCTTACGCCTCTCTGCCGTAGACCAGCTCGTGGTTGAGGTTGGTGTTGTCGGACATGCTTGCAGTCGGGTTGTTGCTGAGAGAGGAGCTCCAATCGACTTTGGTCTGCTGAGTGGCGACGACGTGGCAGCTCTTAATGAGGCCGAGGCTTGTGGCAAAGCTGGGAAGCGGGAAGTCATCCATCATGTAGCCGAGCGCTTCGTAGCCGTTGATTACGGAGTCGTTCGGTTGACCTCCGGAAGAGAGGCGAACGATTGCCAGGTTGAGGTATTGTTCGTCGAAGCCGGGACGGGTCGAGCCCTCATAGACGAAGTAGGAGTCGTTGGCCGGGTCCTGAACCGCACTCAAAACGAACGGGTTGACCAACCCGGCGGCGCTCTCGGTGCCGGGCATCAAGCGAGCGGTTTCGCGGTTCTTCCAGTTGTAGAAGTCGACGAAGCCGGTGAGGTTGAGGGTGCAGAAGTCTGCCGCGCTGCGAATCTTGGTCCAGCCGCAAAGGATGATGCCGGAGACGACGGAGTTGGCAAACACGCTGTTGTTGATATTGAGTTCTGCGCCTCTGACATTGGAGGTTTCGGCAGCGAGCAGAGCGTCGGCGCCGTTTCTCATGATGCTGCCGTCCATGTTGAATTGCGCCGCGCGCATATATGCGTGCTTTTGGCTGTTTTCGGTCAAGCAGTGAGTGACGTTGAACACGGGGAACACTTCGTCCGAGCCGTAAGCGACGAAGAAGGAGCCGTAGGTTTCGAATTGAGTGAGGTCGATGCCGCCGTTCTCATCTTCAACAGGCGTCGCGCCGACAATGTAAAGATCGTTGAGGTTCATCGTGGCCTGCAGATACTCCATCGAGAAGAGGCTTCCGCCGGCGGTGGTCACCGCGCTCGAATCGATTTTGAGCACGTTGCCGTAGATTGTGAGCTCATCGGGATGAGCGACATAGTTTTTGTAGTCAGCGGGAACAAAGTTGATGCTCTTGCCTTCGGTGACGGTCAGCTCGGATTGAATGCAAACTTTGCCGGAGCCCATAGCGGCGGTGTAGAGCTCATCCCAAGTGTCGACGTTGGTGTAGCCATCGAGGACGTGGATGTTGATCTCGTTGACAACGGGAGCGCCAGAGCCGTCGGTGACGGCGGAGCCATCCTCGTTGAGCAAGGTATAGGTCATTCTGGAGTCGCCCGCTTTGAGTGTGGTCAAAGTGGTGCCGCTAATCGTCGCGAGGGTGGTGTCTTCAATCGCGAAATCTTTGGCGTTGGGAATCGCCTTGGTAAGGTCGACGGTGTTGTTCTCGGCGTTTCCGGAGATGTAGCCGACCCTGTAGTCATACAGAGCGAGCTTGGAGTTGTCGAGAACGACGGTGACCGGTTCGTCGTTGCAGCCGGTCATCAGGACGATGGAAGTCACCAATATCGCGAGCACCGCGATCACGGGCAAAATTCTCGTCACAAACTTTTTGGTTTTTGTCATAAAGTCCTCCTTTACGATGTTGTTCGTGCGATGTAGTCTATGCGCGCTCTGCACGCGCACCATTATTATTATAACATAATGCCGCAAAATGGCAAGAGTTTTTTGAATTTTGTAAAATTTTTGTAAGGTCCGCCGCCCAAAGAGTGACGCTCCGAGCGAGACGATCCCCCAAAACGTTGACAACTTTCGGCGGATGAGTTATTATTATGGAAAAGAGCCGCGACGCGGCAAGAGGTGTAAAATTGGATTTCATGACCGCAAAAGGGGAATTTGCGTTTGAAGGAGAGTATGTCGACGGCGGTCCTTACGGGGACGGTCACATCAACGATACTTACGCATTGACCTACCGCGACGGGGACAAGACGCGCAGATACATACTTCAAAGGATGAACACGCGCGTCTTCCCGGACATTCCCACATTGATGCACAACATAGGCGTCGTCACGCGCTATCTCTCTCAAAAGATCGAGGAGAGCGGCGGCGACCCCGAGCGCGAGACGCTGACGCTCATGCCCACTCGCAGCGGCAAGAACTATCTCGACACGGACGGAGAGTGCTGGCGCGCGTTTTTGTTCATTGAGGACACGGAGGTCTATCAGCTCGCCGAGAGCGCCGAGATTTTCGGCGACACGGGCAGGGCGTTCGGATTGTTCATCGCGAGGCTGGACGGCTTTGACGCGTCCGTGCTCGGCGAAGTCATCCCCAACTTCCACAACACCGCGGACAGATATGCAAAGTTCGAGGCGGCGGTCAAGGCGAACAAGAGCGGCAGAGCGGACATGGTCAAAGACGAGATCGAGTTCGTCCGCGCGCGTAAAAAATATTGTTCGCGCGTCGTCGACGGCATCGCGGACGGTTCGATACCGTTGAGGGTCACCCACAACGACACCAAACTCAACAACATCTTGTTCGATTCGGCGACAAAGAAGGCGATCTGCGTGATTGACCTCGACACGATCATGCCCGGGTCATTGCTGTACGACTTCGGCGACGCGGTCAGGTTCGGCTGTTCGACCGCGCTCGAGGACGAGCCCGACCTCGACAAAGTGCATTTCGACATCTCCCTCTACGAGGCGTTTGCAAAGGGCTTCCTCGCCGGCATAGGCGACAAAATCACCGAAAAGGAGACGAAAATGCTGTCCTTCGGTTCGGTGCTGATGACCTATGAGTGCGGCATGCGCTTTTTGACGGACTTCCTCGACGGAGACGTCTATTTCAAAACCAAATACGATACGCACAATCTCGTGCGCTGCCATACACAGTTCAAACTCGTGAGCGAGATGGAAGGCAGGCTTGCGGAGATGGACGCCATCGCCGCGCGCTATCGCAAAGCATAAACGGAGGCATTGACATCATGAAAGTTTTGGTTACGGGCGGAGCCGGCTACATCGGCTCGCACACCACGGTCGATCTGCTCGACAACGACTTCGAGGTCGTCGTCGTAGACAACTTCGCCAACAGCAAGCCCACGGTGCTCGACCGCGTGCGCAAGATCACCGGCAAAGAGTTCGCGTTCTATCGCGCGGACGTCTGCGACAAAGAGGCGATGGAAGGCATCTTCAAGGCGGAAAAACCGGACGCGGTCATTCACTTTGCCGGACTCAAAGCCGTGGGTGAGTCGGTGCAAAAACCGCTCGAATATTACACCAACAACCTCGTCAGCACCCTCGTGCTCTTGGCGGTGATGAGAGAATACGGCTGCAAGAATTTCGTGTTCTCGTCGTCGGCGACCGTCTACGGTCAGCCCAAGAGCGTGCCCATCAAAGAGGATTTCCCGCTGTCGACGACCAACCCGTACGGCACGACCAAATTGATGATCGAGGACATCTTGCGCGACGTCTACAAGGCGGACAAGACGATGAACATCGCGATCCTGCGCTACTTCAACCCCATCGGCGCGCACAAGAGCGGACTCATCGGCGAGGATCCCAACGGCATCCCCAACAACCTTGTGCCCTACATCACGCAGGTCGCGATCGGCAAGCTCAAACAGCTCAACGTGTTCGGCAACGACTATCCGACCGAGGACGGCACGGGCGTCAGGGACTACATCCATGTGCTCGACCTTGCGAGAGGACACTTGCTCGCGCTCAACAAACTTGCGGAGGGCAGCGGCCTTGTGACCTACAACCTCGGCACGGGCAAGGGGTACAGCGTGCTTCAGATCGTCAAGGCGTTCGAGAAGGCGAGCGGCAAGGCGATCCCCTACGTCATCGCTCCGAGGCGCCCCGGCGACATCGCCGAGTGCTATGCAGACAGCTCTCTTGCGAAAAAAGAGATAGGCTTTGAGTGCAGATACGACCTCAAAGACATGTGCGAAGACAGCTGGAGATGGCAGGTCAACAACCCCAACGGCTACGACGACTGAACTCGTCGCAGCCGCGATAATGTGCGGATAACAGACACAGATACGAAAATAATAGAGAAGAGGAACATCGCCGCAAAGGTATGGCGGGACAAGGAAGATGAAGAAGGTCAAGATCAAGATCAAGAAAGAGGCGTACAGCATACGCACGCTCCGCGAATGGGCGATGCTCATCGCGGACACGCTCATGGTATGCGTATGCTATATGGGATCGGTCATTCTCGGTCAGGCATACATCATAGGCACCGAGATCATTGTCAACGCCTTCAAGGCGCTGCCGGTCGCCGCGGTCTTGTTCGTCATCTGCCTTTGGGCGTTCAGGGTCAACAAGGTCGTGTGGCGTTATGCGCGTGGCAGGGACTATCTCCGCATAGTCGGAGCGACGCTCGTCGCCACAGTGCTGCTTGCGATTCTCGACCAGGCGTTTTTGCATTGGCTTTCGGGCAAGATGCCCATCGCCGAGGACTTTGAACAGATCGGCGAAAACCTCAAAGCCTATCCCGTCTACTTCAACATCTTCTTTTCGACAACGGGCGTAATCATCGTTTCGCGCCTCATATACGAAATGGTCTATGCGCGCCTGCGCGACAGGGCGCTGCCGCGTCAGAAAAAGCGCACCATGATCATCGGCGCCGGCTTCACCGCCAGCGCGATTTTGGAGGAGCTGTCGCGCGGCAGCAGCATCTACAATCCCGTCTGTCTCGTCGACGACGATCCGGACAAGCTCGGCCGCATCATCGGCGACGTCGAGGTCGTCGGTACGACAAAAGAGATCCCCAGACTCGTGCGTAAATACGACGTCAGCACGATTATCTTTGCGATTCCTTCCATAGACCCGAAGACTCGCCAATCCATCTTGTCGCTGTGCATGCAGACCGGCTGCCAGCTCAAGGTATTGCCCTATATGAGCGAGATGATCAACAATGTCGACCTCGTCGGGCAGGCGCGCGATATCAATATCGGAGACCTTCTCGGCAGAGAGCAAATCTCGTTCAACGACAAGGGCGTCAAGGGATATATCCAAGACAAGGTGTGCTTGATTACGGGCGGAGGCGGTTCGATTGGAAGCGAGCTCGTGCGGCAGATTGCGAAGTTCAATCCGCGCCGGATAATCATCCTCGACATATACGAAAATTGCGCGTATGAGATACAGCAGGAGATGAAGCGCAACTACGGCGACGCCGTCGACCTCAACGTCGAGATTGCGTCCGTCACGGACGAGGGCAAGATGCGCGACCTGTTCGAGGAATATCATCCGCAAATCGTCTTCCACGCCGCCGCGCACAAACACGTGCCGCTGATGGAGACCAACCCCGAAGAGGCGGTCAAAAACAACGTGTTCGGCACGCTCAACGTCGTCAGGCTTTCGTACGAATACAAAGTCGGCAAGTTCATCATGATCTCCACCGACAAGGCGGTCAACCCCACCAACGTCATGGGCGCGACAAAGCGCTGCTGCGAAGAGATCATCGAGACCATGCACCAGCTTTACGGCAATTCGGTCACCGAGTTCGCCGCGGTCAGGTTCGGCAACGTGCTCGGCTCCAACGGGTCGGTGATACCGCTGTTCAAAGAGCAAATAAAAAAGGGCGGTCCCGTCACCGTCACTCACCCCGAAATCATCAGATACTTCATGACGATTCCCGAGGCGGTCAGCCTCGTGCTGCAAGCCGGCGCGTACGCTCACGGCGGCGAAATCTTCGTGCTCGATATGGGCGAGCCGGTCAAGATTGTAACTCTCGCCGAGAACATGATCAAGATGATGGGCTATACGCCCTATGAGGACATTCAAATCAAGTTCACGGGACTTCGTCCCGGCGAAAAGCTGTACGAAGAGCTGTTGATGAAAGAGGAAGGCCTGCGCAAGACGGACAACAACAAGATCTTCATCGGCAAGCAGGTGCACATCGACGCGGACAAGTTCATCGCCGAGATCGAGAAAATGCGCGACATATGCGCGTCCAACGACAAACAGGCTGTCGTCGATCAGCTCAAAGTGCTCGTGCCGACCTTTCATCACGACACCGTCTACTTTGAGCAGATGATGAAGAAGGACGCTCAATATCAAAAGGAGTACGCCGAAAAGGTCAGGGCGGAAGAGGAGAAGGCGAGCAAAGAGACGGACGCCGGCAAACAGGCGCCGGCACAAGAGAGCGGCGGCAAGCCCGAGCCGGTCACGGAAGAGGCCTCCGAAAGGGCAGAGCCGGAACAATCCGCCGAAGACGGTAAAGAGGAAAAGTCCAAAGAAAAGACGGGAAAGCCAAAGGGCGGCGGCAAAAAACAGAGCGCAAAACGCAAATAAAAAACGACGGCTTCGCAAAACGCGAGGCCGTTTTTTATGCGTAAAAGCAAGTCAAAAATCAGTGGCTGCGCGTCGGGCGCAAGCCTTTGGGATAGTGATTTTTGATTGTGCCGTCCGAGCCTTTGCCCCAGCCCAGCGAACAGCCGCTCGCCGCGACCAAACACCAGCCGCGCGCGTCGCTCTCGAGCGTCGCGCCGAACAGATAGTCGCGCGCTGCGCGGCTGTCGTGCGGCAGATTGAGTACATTTGTCGCGTCGTCCGCCGAGAGTGCGGCGGCGAGCGAGTGCGAGGGGTCGAGTCTGCCCTTGACGACGTCGCCCAGCCTCAAGCCCGAGCGCAAGATCTTGAGCCCGGACAGGTCGGGACAGCATTCCGGAAGCATGACGAGGGAGTCGCCGAACGCCGCATTGGGGGCAATCGACGTTGTTTTGAGAGCGCTTTTCGCAAAGTCGTCCCAGACGCGCGCCATCGCGCGGGGGACGGAATATTTCCCCTTCGGAAGGGAGATGTCATCGCCGTCAGTCTTGCGCATCAGCGCGCAGAAGTGCCCGTTGCCGCGCGCAAGGTGAGGCATGACGCGCACGCACTTCGACGCGACGGCTTTCGGCACAAAGTCGGCAAGACGAGGCTGCGGAATCGCGGTGCGAAGTTTGACAAGTTCGAACTCGGGATGAGAGCGCAAAAAGTCTTCGACTTGCAATTCGTTCTCTTCGGGGGCGAAGGTGCAGGTGCTGTAACAGAGCACGCCGCCCGATTTGAGCATCGCCGCCGCGCTGTCCAAGATTGCCTTTTGGCGCGCCGCGCATATCGTCGGAGAGTCCGCCGTCCATTCGGCGCGTGCGTTAGGATCTTTGGCGAACATGCCCTCGCCCGAACACGGCGCGTCGACCAAGACCTTGTCGAATGCGGAAGGAAAGCGCGTCTGCAGCCGCGGCACGCTCTCGTTGAGTACGACGGCGTTGCGTACGCCCAGCCTCTCGATGTTGCGCGACAGAATCGCGGCGCGAGAGGGTACGACCTCGTTGCAGACGAGAAGCCCCTCGCCCTTCATCGCGGCGGCGAGCTGACCGCTCTTACCCCCCGGAGCGGCGCACAGGTCGAGGACGAGTTCGCTCGGGCGCGCGTCGAGCAGAGTTGCCGGAAGCATTGCGCTCGCCTCTTGGATGTAGTACGCTCCCGCTTCGTGAAGCGTCGTCTTGCCGGCGGCAAAATCTTCGGGATAGTAGCGTCCGTCCTCGCACCATTCGACGGGGTCGAGCGGCACGCCGAGCAGGGGTTCGAGCCGCGCCGACGTCATTTTCAAGGTGTTTACTCTCAGCGACGGAGCGCATGCCGAGGCGCGCAAAAACGCCTCCCACTCGTCGGGAAGAAGGCGTTTTATGCGTTCGGTGTATGCATCGTATTTCGTCATAGTTTTTTCGTGCCCGTGTGCGTCAATCCAACTTTATCGCAATCGGCGAATGCGCCTTGTATTTGAACAGATACTTGAATCCCGCCGCTTTGAGCGCCTCGCAGACAAGGTCGAAATTGCGCGCAATATTCTCGGAAGCGTGGGCGTCCGAGCCGAATGTCACCAGCTCGCCGCCAAGTTCACGGTAGCGGCGCAGAGTGTCCGGTTCGGGCAAAAAGTCCAGCCCCGTCCCTTCGGCGTGGCTGTTGAGCTCGAGAGCTTTGCCCTTTGCGATCAGCTTGCGCAAGATCTCGTCGAGCAGGTCGGAGTAGTCGGCGTAGCGCATCACTTTGTCCTCATACGGAGCCTTGCGTATCACATAGCCTATGTGGCCGATGACGTCGTAATCGTACGGCGCGTCCACGCTCGCGGACACGTCTTGAAGGTATTCGGTGTACGCTTCGCGCCGGGTGCGCTTGTCGAAGAAGGGCGCGAAGTAGCAGTCCTCGCCCGACACGAGGTGGACGGAGTTGATGACGATGTCCGTCTCGTATTGCTTGTTTATCTCGATGTAAAGAGGGTCGGCGGCGGCAAGCCAGCCGTATTCTATCCCGACGGCGACGTCGAGCATGCCGCGGTATTCGTCGCGCAGGCGCTCTATCTCTTCAAAGCGGCGAGGAAGGTCGATTTGGCGGATATATTCGTAGCCGGGCAAGACCTCGCAGTCCTTGTCGCAGTGGTCGGTGATCGCAAAATAGGACAGCCCCTTGGCGAGCGCGCCTTCGATCATGTCGCGCGCCGGCGCCGTGCTGTCGTGAGAAAAGTCACAATGAGTATGGCAATCGATGATCTCTTTCATGCCTACAGTTTACAACTTCGGCGCGGCGGATGTCAATCGTATGCGGGCGCGCGTTGACAAACGCCGCTCCCTGGGTGTACAATATCGCTATGACGCATTTGGGCAACGATTGGGATCAAAAGCTCGCCGCGGAGACGTCGAGCGAATATATGGCGAAACTGCGCGACTTTTTGCGCGAAGAGTACCGCAACGGCAGGGTATATCCGCCGATGAAGGAAATCTTGGCGGCGTTCGAGTATTCTTCGTACGACGATACCGAGGTCGTCATCTTGGGTCAGGACCCCTATCACGGCGCGGGGCAAGCCAACGGCTTGTGCTTTTCGGTCGGCGAGGGGATTGCGTGTCCGCCGTCGCTCGTCAACATCTACAAGGCGTTGCAATACGACCTCGGGATAGAGCCTACGAGCTGCGGCGACTTGCGCGGCTGGGCGAAGCAGGGCGTGCTGCTGCTCAACAGCGTGCTTACGGTGCGCGAGGGCAGACCGCAAAGCCATGCCGGCAAGGGCTGGGAGAGGTTCACCGACGCGGTCGTCGCGATGCTCGCGGCGCGGCAAAAACCGCTCGTGTTCATGCTTTGGGGCGGCTACGCCAAGCGCAAGGGCGCGATGATAGACAAGTCTCGACACCTCGTACTCGAGAGCGTGCACCCGAGTCCGCTGTCGTTCTATCAAGGTTTTTTGGAGTGCCGCCACTTCTCCAAGGCGAACGAGTTTTTGACCGCGCACGGCATGCGCCCGATTGACTGGTCAAAGCGTTCGCTCGCCGAATACGAAGCGGCAAAACGAGGGGAATAACCGCATACAGGTCAAGATTTTTCGAACGAACGGCGGTTTTGCGGCGGCGCCAAAGCGTCGTTCTTCGTGTCGGTCGGAGCGGTGAGGAATCCGTCGAAGGCCGACGTCGATACAATCAAAAAGGCGTTTCGAGAAGAGGCTCGGACGCAGAAACGGAACCGCACGGGACGGCGGTTTTTTGTATTTTGAGCCGCATTTGTCCGCGCAAGCGTAATTTTTGCGCAAAAAACGTTTGCCAATTCGCGGGCGGTATATTATAATGTATATACTTGTGAAATATTCGCAGACGCATATACAGGAGTAAAATATGACGAAAGCATTCAAAAAAGTTTTGATAGCGGCGCTGCTCATCTGCATGGTGGCGGCTCTTGCCGCATGCGGTCAAAGCTTTGAATGGGGCCCCGTTGAGGGCGGCGACGCAAACGCCGTCGTCGAGAACAACGGCTCCCTTGCGGTCAAGCAGGGAGATTGGCTCTACTACATCAACGGTCACGACAGCACCGACAACATCACCGCGCCGTCCGACAACTACTTCGGCAAAGCGTCCGTCAAGGGCAGCATCATGAAGAGCAAAATCGGCGAGGACGGGACGTTGACCGACACCGCTGTGGTCGTCCCCAAGATGTTCATGACCTCGTACGCTTCGGGCGGCATCTACCTCTTCGGCGAGTGGATTTACTATGTCTCTCCGACGACCAAGACCGACCGTGACGGCGTCGTTCAGGTCGATTTCCTCGAATACTACCGCACCAAGATTGACGGCACCGGCACTCAGCTGATTACGATGGTTGAGGGCGCGACCGTCAACTACGTGTTCACCCCGAACGCGCTCATCTACTACAACAGCGGCACGCTCTACAAGGTCGGCTACACCGCGTCCGCGGTGGACAAGGCGGCGACCGTGATTGACGACAACATCTCGGCGGTCACCTTCCACCACAACGACACTTACGACCCCAACGCCGCTGAGGGCAGCGTCAAGGACTACGTCTTCTATACCAAGACGTCCGATTCCGAAGAGGGCAATGTTTACGGCAACGAGCTGTACGCGACCAACGGCGGCGAGCCGATCAAGTTGATTGACGCGACGACGTGGGGCAAGGACGGCGCGGTCGGAGACAGAGAGAATCAATACACAATCTCCGTGCTCTCGGTCGGCGACGACGCGGACGGCGTGACGCTCTACTACACCAGGACCGCAGCGGCCGGCGTGGATTCGAGCGCGCGCACCTACGGTATCAAGTTCACCGGCGCGGCTCCGTCGTTTGACAAGACCAAAGAGGTCAAACTCGCCGAGTCTTCGCTGTCGGGCATCATACACATCGGGCTCGACAACGGCGCGGCGGTGCTCTCGTCCAACGTGTTCACCGTCTACAAGCCAATTGCCGCGGACGGCGTGCAGGTCACAATCGACGCCGAAGACTATGCGTTGTCCGGCTCCGCGACCGTGCTCGAGTATGACGTCGCGAGCGACACGCTCTACTACATCGTCTCCAACAACCTCTATGTCGCTACGGGACTTCTCGCCAAGGCGAACGACGCTGCCGCCCCGATGCCGGAGGCGCACCGCGTCAGCGCGGACGCAATCAACACCTCGTGGCTCGTCCCGACGATTGTAGACGGAGCGCTGTACTACATCGACAACACCTACAGCTACACCTTCCGCATGGACATCCCCGCGACATTTATGGAGGACGGCATTGATGACGTCTCCGAGGGCAAGATGGCAAGCGGATATGAGGAATCCGACAAGACCGAGGACGGCACGATCCCCAAGTTCATGACGGACGCGGACAAGGAGACCTACATCACCAACAATCCCGCTCCCGAAGAGGAGTAACCAAGACAGACCGCCCGCGCTTCGGCGCGGGCTTTTTTTGAGGTAAATATGAACAAAACACGCATTGCATCCGCGGCGTTTGCCGCGATCGTCGTACTTGCGCTGTTGACGTGTTTTTGTGCATGTACGCAGGCGCAGGAACTGCCCGATTGGGCGTTCGATTCTCTCTATGCCGCCGATGCCTCGCGTGCCGAGGGCAGCGACGTGAGAGTGATGTCCGTCAATATGCTCGTGCATATGGAGTCGTGGGGAGGCGAGCCGGTCGAGCCGCGCGCCCAACTTGCCGAAAAATTTTTTGAGCACTATGCGCCCGACGTCGTCGCGCTGCAGGAGCTTTGCGGCGATTGGTACAAGTGCCTCGAGGGCAGGCTTGACGGTTACGAATACGTCCACGACGGCAAGACCAAGACAAATATGATCTACAATTCCGACAAGCTGACTCTTGTCGACGGCGGCTACTTCGAATACGACAAGCGTGACAGCAGCGGCTGCCGCGCGGTAGCATGGGGAGTTTTCCTCACCGAGGACGGGCAAAAGTTCGCCGTCACTTCCATGCATTTCGACCTTGGGACGGACGAGAAAAAGGTCGAGTACCGCACCTCACAGATAGCGCAGCTCGCCGAACAAGTCCGCCTGCTCGCACAGAAGCACGGCTGTCCGGTGATCGCCGCGGGCGACTACAACGTGCTGGAAGGGGAGGACTACGGCGACGGGTCGAATTACGACGATCTGGTCGCGGCGATAGGCGGCGCCGACGTGAGATACTCCGCCGAGAGCGTAATCTGCGACGAGGAGTTCGTCGCCGAGCACAGCGACAACCTTTGGGATCATATGATATTGCTCGGGCAGGCACAGCCGCTCGAATACCGCATAGTCACCGAGCCGTTTTTCCGCTACGGCGAAGAGCTCGCGATGACCGACCACTATCCTGTTTTTTGCGACTTCGCGCTTTAATGCGCGCGAATCATAATATATCGTCGTGCAAAGGACGCCGCCCGGCGTCCTTTTTTCGAAAACGCAAAGAAAATTTGCGATACCCCTTGCGATCGGTTGCATTTTGCGACAAAAGAGGCTATAATCTTTTTCGCAAGGTTAGTGTATGCTAACCGACGGTTAGCCAATGCTAACAAATCTATTCGGCGAGGCGCGTATGGAAAAGCAAAAAGATCTCGAAATCGTGGAGTTGATGATCGCGATGTATTGCCGCGGCAAGCACAAGAGCAAAAAGGGTGAATTGTGCCCCGAGTGTGCCGAGCTTGCCGAGTATGTACGACAGCGCCGCGAGAGGTGTCCGTTCGGGGACGACAAGCCGTTTTGCTCCAACTGCAAGATACATTGCTATCGCCCCGACATGAGGCAAAAGATTGCCGCCGTGATGCGCTATTCGGGGCCGCGACTGACCTTTACGCACCCCGTAATCGCCTTTTCGCATCTCGCGGAGACAATCAAGACAAGGCGCGCAAACGCAAAACAAGAAAGACAAAAACAAAAAGAGAAAGAGATGAAAGACAAAGAGGAGAAGCGAAATGATTGACAAGGAGCTGCTCTCGCTGTTGGGAGGCAACCGCAAATATATCGCCTATTCGGTAATCGCGATGATATTCGGCCTGTTTGCCAACACCGCAGTCACCGCGTGCATATGTTACGCGATAGGGCTTGCGGCGGACGGCGCGGCGGCGTCGTCGTATGTTGCGCCTGCGCTCATCGCGGCGCTGTGCATAGCGTTGAGATTTTGCATTACGAAGGCGACGAATGAGTTCAAAAACGCGCTTGGGGCGCACGTCAAAAAGGATTTGCGCCACCGCGCGTACGACAAGATGCTGAGGCTCGGCGTGCGCTCGTCCGACAGCGCGACGATGGCAGGCATGACCCAGGTCGGCGTCGAGGGCATCGAGCAGCTCGACCTCTACTATTCGACCTATCTGCCGCAATTTTTCTATTCGATGATTGCGCCGTTCATATTGTTCGCGATATGCGCTCCGATTGATTGGCGGACGGCGGTGATGCTGATTGTCTGCGTGCCGCTGATTCCGATTTCGATAGTCGCGGTGTCCAAGTACGCCAAGCGCATTTTTGCAAAGTATTGGGGCAAGTACACATCGATGGGCGACGTGTTTTTGGACAGCGTGCAGGGGCTGAAAGAGCTCAAAATTTTCAAGGCGGACGCGCGCAAGCACGAACAGATCAACGCTTCCGCAGAGGACTTCCGCAAGATTACGATGAAGGTGTTGGTCATGCAGCTTGCCAGCACGACGATCATGGATCTCGTCGCCTACGGCGGCGCCGGCGCAGGCATAGCGCTTGCGGTAAGCGGAGTGATGAACGGCGCCGATCCGATCAAAGCGCTCTTCCTCGTGTTGATTGCGGTGGAATTCTTTCTGCCGCTAAGGTCGCTGGGCAGCGCGTTCCACGTCGCGATGAACGGCGCGAGCGCAGGGCGCAAAATCCTGGAGATTCTTCAAGCCAAAGAGCCCGAATGGGGCGACGGAGACATCGACGATACGACCGCGCAGCTTCGCGGCGTCACCTTTTCGTACGACGGCAAACGCGACGTGCTCAAAGACGTGACGATGAGCTTTCCGCGCGTGGGGATGACCGCAATCGTCGGAGAGAGCGGCTGCGGCAAGTCGACAGTCGTCAATCTGTTGAGCGGCGCATACAGACCGAGCGAAGGAGAGGTGCTCGCAGGAGGCAAAAAGCTGAGCGAAATCTCGCGTGCCGGCTGGTATTCTCACCTTGCGATTGTCTCGTATAATTCCTACATATTCAACGAGAGCGTGCGCGACAATTTCAAACTCGCCCGTCCCGAGGTGTCGGACGAAGAGATATATGCGGCGCTCGAGCAGGTGCGGCTCGCCGAGTTCGTGAAGTCGGGCGGCGGACTCGACAAGGTGATTGCAGAGGACGGCGGCAACATTTCGGGTGGACAAAAGCAGCGGCTTGCGTTGGCGGTCGCGCTCGTTGCCGACAAGGAGATATATGCGTTTGACGAGGCGACGTCCAACATCGACGGCGACAGCGAAGCCATCATCATGGACAACATACGCAAACTTTCAAAGGCAAAGAACGTCATCGTCATCTCGCACAGGCTCGCCAACGTGGTTCCCGCGGACAACATTTATTTCATGAGCGACGGCGAAGTCAAAGAGAGCGGCACGCATGACGAGCTCATCGCAAAGGGCGGAGAATACGCGCGGCTGTTCAACGCGCAAAAGGCGCTCGAAGAGGGATATCTCGACGGGGAGGACGACAATGACTGAAAAGAATACGAGAATGAACGGCGGCAAGATTATGGCGAGACTGATTGTCTTGCTCGGATCGCTCGCTTATATAATGGTAATCGCCGTTATTAACGGCAGTCTCGGGTTTATCAGCGCAATGGGCGTTACGTTGATGGGCGCGGTCGGCGTCGCCAAGGCGCTCGGGGAAAACATCGCCCTGTCGTACGGCTGGATTATGGGCCTTGCGGTCGGGTTCGGCGTGCTGCGAGGGGCGTTGCGCTATGCCGAGCAATACAGCAATCACTACATCGCGTTTCGCTTGCTCGCGGTGTTGCGCGACAAGATATTCGGCGCGCTGCGCGTGCTCTGTCCCGCCAAGTTGGAAAGCAAGCAAAAGGGCGCAATCATCGCAATGATCACCTCGGACATCGAGACGCTCGAAGTGTTCTATGCGCATACGATTTCGCCCATCTGCATTGCGGTCGTCGTGTCGAGCGCGGTGTTCGCGTTTGTCGGATGCGTGTCGAGCTGGTACTTGGCGCTCGTCGCGATGTGCGGCTATCTCGCGATAGGCATCGTATTGCCCATGATTACGTCCAAACTGCTCCGCTCGGGCGGCGTGGGCTACAGGGCGGAATTCTCATCGTTCAACGCCTACTTCTTGGACAGTATAAAGGGCGTCAAAGACATCGTTCTCAACAATGCCGAGAACGCGCGGCTTGCCGAAGTGGACAGGCGCAGCGACTCGCTTTTGGACTATACGAAAAAACTCAAGCGTAAGATTTCGACAGCGGCGGGTTTGACCGAAATTTTCGTATCCGTGTTCGTAATCCTCACTTTGGCGGTGGGCGTCATCATGGTCGTAACCGACAGATTGAGCGTGGGCATGATGATTGTCGGGGTGGTTGCGGTGTTCGGTTCGTTCGGCCCCGTAATTGCGATATCGGCGCTTCCGGGCAACCTTACGCAGACGTTTGCGTCGGGCGACCGCGTGCTCAAATTGCTTGCCGAAAAACCCGCCGTCGAGCCGGTTGAAGACGGCAAACCGCTCGACTTCGAACGCGTCGAGACAATCGACCTTTCGTTCGGATACGACGCCAACGAAAGAGTGCTCAAAGACGTATGCATGCACGCCGAAAAGGGCGAGATCGTCGGCATAGTCGGCGCGAGCGGCTGCGGCAAATCCACGTTGCTCAAATTGCTGCTGCGCTTTTGGGAGAAGGATTCGGGCAGCATCGAATACAACGGCGTCGACATCGACGAGATTGACAGCGCGGCGTTGACGGACAACGTGACCATGGTCAGTCAGAGTACCTATCTCTTCGACCAAAGCGTCGCCGACAACCTTCGCATAGCCAAGGCGGACGCTACAATGGACGAGATGAGACAGGCTTGCCGAAAGGCGTCCGTCGACGAGTTCATCATGAAGCTTCCTAACGGTTACGACACACAGGTCGGCGCTCTCGGCGACGACTTATCCGCAGGCGAAAAGCAGAGGATAGGACTTGCGAGGGCATTCCTGCATGACGGCAAATTGATATTGCTCGACGAGCCGACAAGCAACGTCGACAGCATCAACGAGGGCATCATTCTCAAGGCGCTCAAGGACAGCCGCAGGGAAAAGAGCATCATCTTGGTGTCTCACCGCGAATCGACGATGGCAATCGCCGACCGCGTATATCGCATCAAGGACGGAGTGATAGAGGAGGTGGAGAGATGACGGGCGAAAAGACGTTCGACGATAGGAGCGACGATATCGCCGCCTTGATTGAAAACTCGGCGCGCATGCAAGAGGCGGTCGCCGCCGAGAGGACGGCTTTCGAGGAAAAGCAGAAAAAGCGCGAGGCGAAAGAGAGGGACGAGAGCAGGGCGTTCCGTCACTTCAAAATCAAAGACATTGTTTTCATTGCCATCATAATGGCGTGCACGCTCGTGACGAGCGCAATCATGCCGCTTTTGATACACGTCCCGGTGTTCGGAATCATTCAGTTGGGGCTGGGGCTTCAATTTTCCGTCTTTCCGGTCATAGGGCTGATGAAAGTGCGCAAGGCGGGCGCCATGACGATTATGGGTGTCTTTATGGCGCTCTTCCTGTTGATGATGTTTCCGCCGATGGCGTTGATTGCCGTATGTGCAATCGTCGATGAGCTGATTGTCTTGGCAATCTTCCGAAGCTACAAGAGCGATTGGGCGTGCGTGCTTGCCGGCACGCTGTATATGCCGCTCACCGTGCCGCTGTTGTATCTCTATTACAATGTCAACTATACGGTGACGGGCGCGGAAAACGAGGCGGTCTCGATGTTCCTCGGCGCGACAGAGCCGTGGGTCATCGCGCTGATGACGCTTGCAATCACCGCGCTGTGCTTTGTCGGCTCGGTGATAGGCATGGTCGTTTCGCGCGAACTCAAAAAGGCGGGGGTGCTCAAAAAATGACGTTTTTCAAACTCAGGGCGAGGCTCTATCCTCTTGTCGCCGTCGCGGCGTCGCTGTTCGTGATTGTCTTCGGTCTTGTCGCGGCGCGTGAGGAAAACATGAGCTACTATCTGCTCGGCGTGCTCGTTTGGGTCTGTCTGTTCGGGTGTCTGAAAGGGTGCTTGAAGATGATTCCGGCGTTCGTCGTATTCGGCGGCGCGTTCGCCGGCATAGCATATGCGTCGGCAGGCGGAGACGCCCTGGCTGCAATCTCGATGCTCAACCGTTTCGGCGCGCTCTTTTTGGGGGTCGCGCTCTCGATGTCCGTCGAGGCGGTCCGTATGACGCGCGCTCTCTCGCAGGCGCGTATGCCGAGAGCGATTACGCTGGGCATGCTCATATCAATGTCATTCGTGCCAATGCTCAAGGGAGAGATAGGGCGCGTCAGAGAGGCGATGAAGACGCGCGGCGCAGGGAGCATATTTGCCCCGAAAATCTTTTATCGAGCATTTCTCGTGCCGTTCGTAATGAGGCTTGTCAACATCTCGGACACGCTCGCGCTCTCCGTCGAGACGCGCGGTTTCACTTTGGGCGGCGCACTCTATTCAATCTACAAAAAGGAATACCCCGCGCTTTCGGACGTGCTGTTCATCGTCGGTATAGTCGTCGGCGCGGTGCTTACGGTGGCACTATGAACGCGATAGAATTGAAAGGCGTAGACTTTTCGTACGACGGGAAGACAAAGATTCTCGAAGGCGTCGACTTTGTCGCCGAATACGGAGAAGTGACCCTCCTGTCCGGGCATTCCGGCGAGGGCAAGAGCACGTTGATGTACATCGTCAGCGGCATCATTCCCAACGTAAATTACGGCGAATTGTCGGGAGAAGTGAAGATTGCCGGCGAGGACATCAAGGGCAAAAAACTCGGCTACATCTGCCGCAAGGTGGGCGTGGTGTTGCAGAATGCCGACGAACAGATTGTTCAAAAATTCGTCGAGGACGAAATCGCGTTCGGCTGCGAAAATCTCGCCTATCCTTCCGCCATGATCGATCGGCAGATTGAGATTGTCTGCCGGTTGATGAAGCTGGATAAAGGCGCGAGATGCCGCACTCTGTCCGGCGGACAAAAACAGCGATTGATCACCGCGTCGACGCTTGCGATGGGGCAGAAGATAATCATCTTGGACGAGCCTCTCGCCAATCTCGACAAGGACGGCGCGGCTATGCTGATGGGAACGCTGCGTTCGCTCGCACGTGCCGGCTATGCGATTGTCGTCATAGAACATCGTATCGACATGGTGCTGCCTTTTGTCGATACGGTGTGGTATATCGGCAAAGGAAAGGTCAAAAAGGCGCAGGACGAGCGGCAATACCTCGTTGGGCGCACGGCAAAGATAGAAGACGGCTGTCCGGCATTTGAGGGCGGAGATGCGCTGTTCGACCTCAAAGACGTCAAGTTTTCCGTCAAGGACAGGGAGATCTTGAAGGGCGTCACGCTCGAAATCCCCAAGGGCGGCAGAACGATTTTGCTAGGCGAAAACGGCTGCGGCAAGACTACGTTGATGCGCCTCATCGCAAGATTGTACAAGCCGACCGGAGGGAGTATAATTCAACACCTCGACGACAAGTTCAAGCAAAGACCTCGCGGCAGCCGCGCATGGTTCAACAGGGTCGGCGTGGTCTATCAAAATCCGGACTATCAACTCTTCATGCCGACGGTCGAGCAGGAGCTGAAGTTTGGCGCAAAGTCGTCCGAATATGCCGAGCACGTCGCCGAGCTGTTCGGGATAGAGCACCTTTGGCGGCGCCATCCGCAGTCCCTTTCCGAGGGACAAAAGAGAAGAGTATCGATTGCGGCGGTCGTCGCGTGCGAACCCGACGTGCTGCTGTTGGACGAGCCGACCGTGGGGCAGGATTATGAAGGACTGTGCAAAATGGCCGAGACTCTCAACGCGCTGCACGAGCAGACGGGCAATACGATGATTACCGTAACGCACGACTTTCGGTGCGCTGCCGCGCTGTGCGACAAGGCTGCGCTCATCGACTGCGGAGTAGTCGCCGAGACGGGCGGCAAAGAGCTGGTCGACAAGTACTTCGGGTCAATGCAAAAATAGGCGCTCGTGTCGAAAAAGCGAGTTTATGGCGGCGTTTTTCGCCGCCTTCTTTATTTTGCGGCGAGCCGAGAGAGCGCGTCGGTCAAAAGCGCAACGTGTAGTCTCTCGTCCTCGGCGACGCGCATAAGGAGCGCGGCGAGCGACGGGGAATGGAGCAGCTTTGCCGTGCGTTCGTATGCCTGCGCCGCGCGCGTCTCGTCCGCAATGTCCCGTTCCAAGATGTTGACCGCATCCTCCGACCAGTCGACTGCGCTCGCAGACCAAAAGCAACAATTGGACGCGACAAGCGGCGGCTTGCCGCAGCCGAAGATTGCCTGCCCGAGCAATTCGTGATGACGCATTTCGACCTTTGCAATTGCAATCAGCAGGTCGGCAAGCTCGGGACGAGTCGGACGCAACACATAGGATTGAAAGCAATATTGAATGATTGCGGTCGTCTCGCTAGCCCTGCCTCCATAGAGATCTTGCAGCAGTCGTGCGTCGTGAAGATCGCGCTTCGGCGCGGTCAGCGGATAGGGTGCGTTGATGTAAGCGATAAGTTTTTCCATAGTGCAATCTATGCGGACGGAGACAAAAGCGAAACTGCTTGTAGGGCGGCAGATAGATATTTTGACATCTCGGCGAGCGACCGCGAACGGCGGACCGTCGACATGCGTTGCGCGTCTGCGTCGGGTTAGGTCATGCTCCTTCACAAAACGGCGAAAAGAGGGACGAAACGGATATGAAAAATTATGCATATCGGGATGTATAAAAGGTGCGAATAGAGGCGAAACCCCACACATATAAATGAATAATCGGGATGCATAAAAGCGCCCGAGTTTTCCACACAAACAACTGTTTCGGTGGATAACTCTGTGGATAAGTGCGCTTTTTGTGCCCAAAACGACAAAAATTGCACTTTGAGACGCACTTTCGCGCAAGGAGAGAAAAATGGTGTTTTTGTCTCGGAAAGCGGTCGTCATCGCGGCGACAATCGCGCTGATTGCGGCGGCGTGTTCCGTGGGGGTCGCGGCGGCGTATCTGCCCGCCGAGAGCTCGGGGCTCGCGGTCGTCATAGACCCCGGCCACGGCGGCTGGGACGGAGGGGTGTCCGTCGCCGGAGTGAAGGAGAGCGAACTCAATCTCGAACTCGCCAAGACTCTCGCCGAAGAGTTGGAGAAAAGGGGAATCGCGGTCGTGATGACGCGTCAAGAGGACGTCGCGCTGGGCGAGACAAAGCGGTCGGACATGGAGGAGAGGGCAAAGATTATCAAGTCGGCTCGCGCCGAGTGTGTGGTGAGCGTCCATCTCAACAGCTTTCCGTCTCAGCCGTCTAGGCGCGGCGTTCAGGTGTTTTATGACGACACCGGCAGGGGCGGAGCGCTCGCCGCGGCGTTGCAGGCAAGGCTCAACGCGCGAATCAATGCCGCACACAGCGGCAGGAGCGACCTTGAACCGCAGGCAGGCGATTTTTTCATCACAAAGTGTTCGAATTTGCCGTCGGTAATCGTCGAGTGCGGTTTTTTGAGCAATGTCGACGACAGGCGGCTTTTGGGACAAAAGAGCTATCGTAAAGAATTGTGCGAGGCAATCGCGGACGCGCTCGAAGAACTGTTGATGTAACGCGTACGCGCGTGTGCACAAAACATACGTCAAACATTTGACAAGCGCGCGGAGAATGAGTACAATAACAAGCGACGACAGGGAAGTCCTTCGGGACGGACCGACAAAATCGAAAAATACTATTTTGAGAGGAAATCAATATGAAAATCGTCAAAGTTTACGGCAGAGAGATTATCGATTCCCGCGGCAACCCGACCGTTGAAGCGGAAGTTGTGCTTGCAAGCGGCACCGTCGGCAGAGGCGCGGCTCCGAGCGGCGCGTCCACGGGCGAGTTCGAGGCGCTCGAGCTTCGCGACGGCGACAAAAAGCGTTTCGGCGGCAAGGGCGTTTCCAAGGCGGTCAACAACATCAACACCGTCATCAACGACACGCTTTGCGGCATGGACGCTTCCGACATCTATGCAATCGACAAGGCAATGATCGCGGCGGACGGCACCAAGGACAAGTCCAAGCTGGGCGCGAATGCGATCCTCGCGGTCTCCATCGCTTGCTGCAAGGCGGCGGCGAACGAGTTGGGCATCCCCCTCTACCGTTTCTTGGGCGGCGTTGCAGGCAACAGACTCCCCGTCCCGATGATGAACATTCTCAACGGCGGCGCTCATGCGGCGAATACCGTTGACGTTCAGGAATTCATGATTATGCCGGTCGGCGCGAGCAGCTTTGCCGAAGGTCTGCGTTGGTGCACCGAGGTGTTCCACGCTTTGGCGGCTTTGCTCAAATCCAAGGGCCTTGCGACTTCGGTCGGCGACGAGGGCGGTTTTGCTCCCGACCTTGCCAGCGACGAAGAGGCGATTCAATACATTCTCGAGGCTGTCAAAAAAGCGGGTTACGAGCCGGGCAAGGACTTCGTGCTCGCGATGGACGCGGCGTCCAGCGAGTGGAAGGACTCCAAGAAGGGCAAGGGTCACTATGTGCTCCCCAAGGCCAAGACGGAATACACTTCCGAGCAACTCGTCGATCACTGGGCAGCGTTGATCTCCAAGTACCCCATCTACTCGATTGAGGACGGCCTCGACGAAGAGGATTGGGACGGCTGGAAGATGATGACCGAGAAACTCGGCGGCAAGGTTCAGCTCGTCGGCGACGACCTGTTCGTCACCAACACCGAGAGACTGAGCAAGGGCATCAAGAACGGCTGCGGCAACTCCATTTTGATCAAGCTCAACCAGATCGGTTCCGTTTCGGAGACGCTCGAGGCGATCAAGATGGCGCACGAGGCGGGCTACACCGCAATCACCTCTCACCGTTCGGGCGAGACCGAGGACACGACGATTGCCGACCTCGCGGTTGCGCTCAACACCTGCCAGATCAAGACGGGCGCTCCCAGCAGAAGCGAGCGCGTCGCCAAGTACAACCAGCTGCTCCGCATCGAGGAAGATCTCGGCAAGGGCGCTGTTTGGCCGGGCTTCAAGGCGTTCAAGTTCACCCGCTGAACCTCGATTTGACAAACACCGCGTCCTTCGGGGCGCGGTTTTTTGTCGCCGAATGTTGACCTTTGGACGTATATATTGTACAATAAAACTATAACAACTCGGGAGGACAACAATGAAACGCAACGGCATGTGCCCGATATGCTATCTCAAAAAGCTGTTCACGCGCCCGTCGCGCGTCAGCGATCTCTATTCCAACGTCGAATATAAGGGCGGCGACGCGCTCACTCCGCCTATGGGGTGGTCGAGCTGGAACACATTCAAAAACACCATCGACGAAGATTTAATATATGAGACCGCGGTCGCGATGAAGGAGAAGGGCTTGCTCGACGCGGGATACAACCGCATCAACATCGACGACAATTGGCACTCGTCGCTCAGGGACGAAAACGGCGAGGTTCAACACGATTTGACCAAGTTTGCGCACGGCATGAAGGCGCTTGTCGCCAAAATCAATGCGCTCGGGCTCAAAGCCGGTATATATTCGTCCAACGGCACACTGACCTGCGAGGATCTGCCGGCTGGCTACGGCAACGAATACAAGGACGCGCTGACGTTCGCGCGGTGGGGGTTCGAGTATCTCAAATACGACTTTTGCCACAACGTCCCCATCCCCAAATACGCGCCGCTCGTCTACGGCGTCGAGGTGGTCAAGAGAGGAGAGCGCAAGGGCAAGTTTTATCCCTGCACGGACGGCAAGGTCAGCGGTCTCGCCAAGTTCATGCCCGACAAAAAGCTGGAGTGCGGCTATCACGTCAGCGGACTTGACGCCTGCCGCGGTGCGCTCGAGTTCAACAACATATATGCCGAAGAGGACGGCGAGTATGTTTTGACCGTTTGCGTTCGCAAAAAGGGACTTTACGAAAAGGCGTTGATGGTTCAGGTCAACGGCGAAAAGGACTATATGGCGGAAATTCCGTCGCAAAAATTTTGGAACATCACCGCGCGCTTCCAATTGGTCGTCGCGCTGCGCAAGGGCGTCAACGTCGTCAAGATGTTCAACCCGATATCGACGCGCGCGGACAGCGCGATGCTGCAATACCGCAAGATGGGCGCGGCGCTCGAGGCGGCGGCAAAGAAGGTGTCCGAAGAGACGGGACAGCCGCTCAAACCGATCACGTTCTCGATATGTGAATGGGGACTCAATCAGCCGTACAAGTGGGGCGCGAGCGCAGGCAATCTGTGGCGTACCACGCCCGACATCAATCCCAATTGGCGTTGGATCAAGCTCATCTACGAGCACAACGTCAAGCTGTGGAAGTACGCGTCGCCCGGGCATTGGAACGATCCCGATATGCTCGAGGTCGGCAACGGCGGCTTGACGCTCGAGCGCAACAAGTCGCACTTTGCGCTGTGGTGTATGATGGCGGCGCCGCTCGTGCTCGGCAACGATTTGAGGACAATCACCGACGACGTGCTCAAGATTGTCACGCAAAAGGACCTGATTGCAATCGATCAAGATCCGCTCGGCAGGCAGGCGAAGCGCATCAAGCGCGGCGCGAGGCTGGATATCTTGGTCAGACCGCTGGCGGGCGGCAGGGCGGCGGTATGTTTCTTCAACCGCGGCACCGTTCTGGGCGCGTCGGGCAAGCTCGACCTAAAAACGCTCGCGAGCGACGAATACGTTGCGCTGCCTTCAAAGGAGAAATATTCGTTCCGCGAAGTTTGGTCGGGCGAGAGCGGCGAAGGCTCGGCAATTGCCTGTAAACTCAAACCGGACGAAAGCAAAGTCTTCATCATAGAATGATTTTTTCGGCGGCTTTTGCCGCCGAATTTTTTTGCATATGTATTGAGTTTTCGCTTTGAAAAAGAAAAGGCGCCCCGATTTTCGGGGCGCCTTTGCGACTTAGTCGCAGTTCTTTGTTCCGCCGCAATTCTTGCCGCACGCCTTGTCGGCGGTCTTTTTGGCGGTATCCTTGCGGGCAGACTGCTTTTGACGATCCATCTGCTTTGCCATGTCGCACCTCCTTTAGGTTTGACTATATTGTTGGCAATCGCGGAGTTTTTATCCAAGGCGGCGATGCGGCGATGAAAATTCGCACAGGGGAAAGCCGAGAGCAGCCGAACAAAGGAAAAACATTTATGTTCACGGGATGTTCGGCGTCGGGAAGGCAACGCCGCCGATTTGCGTCCGTGGAGCGCCTATAATAATGCGCCTTGCACACATACTATCTCAGACGGAGGTGAAGATGGCAGAAGTGCACGCACGGCGTTTCGGACAGAGCGGCTCTCTTGCGGCGTCGACTGCGGTGTTGGCGGCGGCGTCGATTGCCGGCAAGATTGTCGGAGCAATCTATCGCGTCCCGTTGACCAATGTGCTCGGCGCGGAGGGAATGGGGCTTTACCAGACATTTTTCCCCGTCTACGCACTGTTTGTAACATTGACGTCGGGAGCGTTGCCGACAATCACCGCCCGAGCTTTTGCGGCGGCAAAGGCGCGCGGTGAGGACGGCGCAAACGTGTATGCGGCGGCGCGGAGAATGAGCTTTGCGCTGGCGGCGGCAGGGATGGCGCTGTTTGCGGCGGCGATATTTCCGGTCGCAAAACTGCAAAGCGCAGGCGAATTCGCAATCGGCTATGCATTGCTTTTGCCTGCGGTCGGAGCGGTCGCCCTCTCCGCGCTCTATCGCGGCATATTCCTTGCGGACGGAGGTTCGTCCGTATGCGCGCTGACGCAGACCGCTGAACAGGCAATCAAGCTGATTTTCGGCTTGGCGTGCGCGTACTTCGCCGCGCGAAGAGGAGTGGAATATGCAGTGTACGGAGCGCTCGCGGCGGTGACAATCTCGGAGTTTGCAGGAGCGCTGACGTTGAGGTCGGCGTTTCGGAGAAGATATAAATTTTTAGGAGCCCGTGTCGATAAAACGCTATCTAAAGAGATGTTTGCAGCGATGCTTCCGTTGATGGCATCCGCGCTTGTGCTGCCTCTCTGCGCCTTTGTCGACAGCTTTGCGATTGTCGGGCTGTTGAGGTTGGACGGAGTTGTCGAAGACGTCGCGAGGGCGCAATACGGTTTGCTCACCGGGGCGGTCGGTACGCTGGTCAATATGCCGATTGTCGTCGCGTTTTCCGCCTCCGCCGCCGCGCTCCCGAAGTTCACTTCCGAGTATGTCAGAGGCGGTGCGAATGCCGCTCACGCAAAGACCAGCGCCGCGGTCGGATGGGGAGTGATGTTTGCGGTGCCGTGCGCAATCGCGTTTGCGATTTTTCCGAGAGAGCTGCTCGCCGTGCTCTATCCCACATTGAGCGGCGCGGAGCTTGCGGTGGCGGCGCGGCTGTTGCAATGGCAGGCTGCCGGGATTGTTCCCGTCGTCGTAATGCAATTACTTTGCTCGTCGTTGCAGGCGATGGACGGCGGCGGCAAAGTGATGCGCATCATGCTGGTCGCCGCGATTGTCAAGCAGGCGCTTCAGGCGGTATTGATACCGCGAGTGGGCGTTGTCGGCGCGCCGGTCGCTCAATGCGCGATGTATTTCGTTGCGGCGACGGCGGCGGCGTTTGTTTATCGCAAACGGACGGGAAGCGCGTTTATCGCACGCAAAACGTTTGCCAAGACAGCCCTTGCGGGTGTTATAATGGTAATTGCGGAAAAGGCGGTTACCCTCGCCGATATTTCGCCGTGGGCAAAGCTCGCGGCAGCGGCGGTGACGGCGATTGCGATTTACAGCGGCGTTTTGCTCGCTGTCGGCGCGCTGAAGCCGAGGTTCCGCAGGGAGAACAATACGAATGAAGAGACGCGACGACATTGCCGAGACGCTCGGCACATTGACGATTGAGGCCGACGCTTTTGTCTCGGCGAAAGATTTTTGGTACGACACGCGGTCAGCGTTGGTGCTGACGCGCGTCAACGAAAGCGCGGTAAAAGAGACGGCGCAAAAGCTGTCGCGGCTGTTGGGTGAAGACGCGCCCGTGTTTTGCGACGGCGAAGAGAGGACGGCGGCGACAATTCGCGCGTGCGACGCGGCGCAAGTTCCGCCTCTGTCGTTCAAGGACAAGCGTCGCCACGACTTTGCCGATCTTGTCAAAATCATGCGCAGACTTTGCGCGGACGACGGGTGCGAGTGGGACAAGGCGCAGACGCACGAGAGCATTCGCGCCAACGCCGTCGAAGAGGCGTACGAACTGGTCGAGGCAATCGACAACCGTGACATCGCCAATATGCGCGAGGAGTGCGGCGATGTGATGTTGCAGAGCGTGTTTCATTGCGAGATTGCGGAGAAGAACGGCGAGTTCGACCTGTCGGACGCATTGACCGAACTGTGCGAAAAATTAATCACTCGTCATCCGCACGTGTTCGGCGACGTCGTCGCGAACAACGCCGAAGAGAGTCTCGCGTCGTGGGAAGCGGCAAAGGCGAAAGAAAAGGGCGCATACCGAGCCTCGGACAAGATGAAAAGAGTCGCGAAGGCGTTGCCTGCGGTCGAGCGTGCGCTCAAGATACAAAAGGCAGCTGCAAAGGCCGGCTTCGATTTCGAGAGCGCGGAGGCGGCTGCGCAAAAGCTGCCCGAAGAGACGGCGGAATGTCTCGCCGCAAAGAGTGCGGACGAAAGAGAGTCGGAATGCGGCGACCTGTTGTTCGCCGCGGTCAATGTCGTCAGGTTGCTCAAGTGCGACCCCGAGATTGCGCTGTCGAGAGCGGTGCGTAAGTTCGAGAGACGATATGCCGCGCTTGAGGAGCTTGCTCGGCGACCGGTGAACGAGCTGTCGCCAAAGGAGGCGGACGAGCTTTGGGAAGAGGTGAAAAGACGTGAGTCCCGTCGAGATATTTGAAACGCCCAAGGCGGTGCTAGCGCCGATAGCCGGATTCAGCGACGTAGGCTTTCGCAGACTTTGCGCGCGTGCCGGAGCGGCGATTACCTACACAGAGATGATTTCGGCGAAGGGGTTGCTTTACGGCAGCGCAAAGACGGAAGACCTGCTCCATACGACGGACGCGGAAAAGGTCAAGGCGGTGCAGATCTTCGGCAGAGAGCCCGAGATTATGCTGGCGGCGGCACGACATCAGGCGCTTGCCAAGTTCGACATCGTCGATGTGAATATGGGCTGTCCCGTCCCCAAAATCGTCGGCAACGGCGAGGGCAGCGCGTTGCTCAAAGAGCCGGAGCTGGCGGCAAAGATTGTGCGCACTCTCAAACTTTCGGGCAAGTTTGTGAGTGTCAAATTCAGGATAGGTTTTGAACAAAATTCTCGTACCGGTGTTGATTTCGCAAAGATTTTGCAAGATGCCGGAGCGGACGCTTTGACCGTTCACGGCAGGACGCGAGAGCAGTTTTATTCGGGGATTGCGGACAGGGAATATATCGCAGAGGTCGTTCGGGCGGTCGATATTCCCGTGCTTGCGAACGGCGACGTAGACAGCGCCGACGACTTCCGCGAGATGTTGAGAATCACCGGCGCGGCAGGCGTGATGATCGCAAGGGGCGCGCTCGGGTGCCCGTGGCTGTTTGCGGACATCGCCGGCATTGAAAGGCCGTGGCGCACAAGGAGAGAAGCGGTCGACGAACACATCGCGACGATGCTCGAATTTCACTCGCCTGTATATGTCGCCGCCAACATGAAGAAGCATTTGGCGTATTACGTCAAAGGGCTGACGGGCGGCAAGGCGTTCAAGCAGAGAGTGTTTGAGAGCGGCTCCGTCAAGGAATTGCAAGACGCCGTTCGAGAATGCGAATTGCTCGATATTCCAATCGCATAGAGCGAGGAAGGCGGTCATATATTTGCGTGTATGGACGCGCAATATTTTGTGGACAAATTCGGGGCGCGGAGACGCGCTCCGTCGTTTTCTTCTTACGGCAACGAGGGGACGATCGGACTTTTGATCGAGCCGCGGACGGAAGAGGAGTTTGCCGCAGCCGTCGCCGCGCTCGAGGGCGAGGAGTTCGACGTCGCCGGCAGAGGGACGAACATCTTGTTCCCCGACGGAGAATACGACGCCGCGGTCTTGACGACGAGAGCGATGACGGGCGCGGAGTTTCGCGGAGAGGTCGCGGTGGCGTTCGCCGGAGAGAGGCTGTCTTCGCTCGCCAAAAAGGCGGCGGAGCGGGGGCTATCGGGTTTGGAGAGGCTTGCCGCAATTCCCGGCAGCGTCGGAGGGGCGGCGGCGATGAACGCCGGCGCGTTCGGGACGGAATTTGCGGACGTTGCGCTTTGGGTGGACGTGCTTGCGGACGGCAAGAGAGTGAGGCTGGGGCCTGAAGAGTGCGGCTTCGGCTATCGCAGGAGCGCGCTGGGCAAAGATGCGGTTGTACTTGCGGCGGCGTTTTCGCTCGTGCGGTCGGACAGGGCGGCGGTCGAGCGAGAGGCGGCGAGATATGCCGCGCTCAGGGCGGCGAGCCAGCCCAACGGGAAGTCGCTCGGCAGTACGTTCAAGCGTGCTGACGGAAAGTCGGCAGGGTGGTACATCGAGCGCGCAGGGCTCAAAGGCGCGCGAGCGGGAGGCGCGGAAATATCGCGTAAACACGCAGGGTTTATCGTCAATGTCGGCGGAGGGACGGCGGCTGACTATCTCGCGCTCGCCGACAGGGCGCAAAGAGAGGTGTTCGAAGACTGCGGCGTGACGCTCGAGCTTGAGGTCGTCGTCGCGGGACGATGAAAAATTTACAATTACGCGACGGATTTGCCTTTACTTTTTGGCGTGTTATATTCTATAATATAAGTCCGTATATGCGCGCTTGCGCGCGACCGGAAGAGCATTATGAATATCCGCGCAGACTTTCATTCACATACCAAATATTCTCACGGCACCGGGACGGTCGAAGACAACGTCGTCGCGGCGATGAGTCTCGGTCTTCGAGCGCTTGCAATCACCGACCACGGCGAGAGGCACCCGTTGATCGGAGTCAAGCCGTCGCGCTTCGACGAGATGAGACGCGACGTCGACGCGGTTGCAAAGGAATATCGATTCAGAGTGCTGCTCGGCATAGAGGCAAATATTCTCAGTCCCCAAGGAGAGATCGATCTGTCGCCCGAGGACGCGGACAAGCTGGACGTCGTGCTTGCCGGCTTCCATCTGACCTCATACCCGTTGAGGTTCAAGGATTACTTCAAGCTGCCGCTCAACGGCGTGACGCGCTACATCTGCCGCAACAGCGCAAAACAGCGCGCGCTCAACACCGAGGCGTTCGTAAGGGCGGTGACCGAGCACGAGATCGACGTGCTCACACACCCCGGGTTCAGGCTGGACGTCGAGCTCAAGCCGATAGGCGAGGCATGCGCGGCGTCGGGTACTTTTGTCGAACTGTCGTCGAGGCATAAGACGCCCGATCTCAAAGGCGTTGAGATCCTCGCGGCGACGGGGGCAAAACTCATCGTCAACAGCGACGCGCACAAGCCGTCGCGAGTCGGCAAGTGCGAATACGCGTTGGACATAGTGCAAAATCTCGGACTTGGCGACGAAGAGGTCGTCAACATTTCGGACAAGCCGATTACATTCCGCAGGGGGCTCGTCATATGAACATCACTTTGGAAGTGCGCAAGCAGACCGCGCTGGCGGACGACGACGAAACCGCCGCGCGCAAGGCGTATCTCGCCGCTATCGTCAAAGTCGCCGGTTCGTTTACGCTCAAGAGCAACAAGCTGGGCTTGACCGTCGAGCACAAGAGCATGCAGCCGGTCCTGATAGCGCTGGGACTGATCAAGGAATTGTACGGCGCGGAGGTGGAATTCGCCTATTCGTCCGCGCAAAAGCTCTATTCGGCGTCGGTCAGACCGGGCGCGGCGGAGGATATTTTCGTCGATTTGCTGCCCGAGACCGCGCACGGCAGGGGCGGATTGGGGCGCAAGTTCGAAAACGACAAAGAGGCGGCCGCCTATGTCAGAGGGCTGTTTGCCGTCTGCGGCGGAGCATATGCGCCGAGCGAAACGGACAGAGGCGGCTATCACATCGAGTTCACATTTTCGGACGAGGAGGCGGCGAGCGAACTTGCCGCGTATTTCTCAAAGCGCGATATCGCGATGCATGTCACGCGCAGAGGCGAGCTGTATTGCGCATATTGCAAGTCGGGGACGGATGTCAGCGGCGTCTTGGCGTTCATGGGCGCTTATGAAAGCGTGTTCGCGCTCAGCGACGTGATGATGGTCAGAGAGGCGAACAACAACATCAATCGCGGCGTCAATTGTACGCTTGCGAACATAGACAAGGCGCAGCGCGCGTCCAACAAGCTGATTGCCGCAATCGCAACTCTTCGTGAAAACGGCGGCTACGAAAAGCTGGACGAAAAGCTTCGCGCCGTCTGCGACGCGCGCGAGGCGCACCCCGAGTTTACGATGGCGCAGCTCGCCAAAGAGCTGGGCATAAGCAAGAGCGGGCTCAATCACAGGATAGAAAAAATTTTGGAGGAGGCGAACAATGGCTGACAATATCGAAGACATCGACGTCGAACAGGACGACGAAGCTTTGCTCGAACAGATGGAGCAAGAGGACGCCGCTCGCGAGGAGAGTGAGCAGGAACAGGAGCCTCCGAAAAAGGAAGGGGAGGAGGAGAAAAAGCCCGAGAAGCCACGTCCGCCCGTCAAGCCGTTCGTGCATCTGCACGTTCACACCGAGTTCAGTCTGCTGGACGGGGCGACAAGGCTCGTCGCGCCCAACCACAAGGACAACCCCCTCGTCGACAAGGCGATTGAAAAGGGGATGCCCGGCATGGCAATCACCGATCACGGCAACATGTTCGGCGTGTTCACCTTCTACAAGGCGATGAAGAAGGCAGGGCTCAAACCCGTCATCGGCTGCGAGTTCTACACCTGCGAAAACATGCACGAGCAGACGGGGCGCAACGGCAGCTTCAATCACCTTGTGCTCATTGCAAAAAACAACGTCGGCTATCGCAATCTCGTTCAGTTGGACAGCATGGCGTATGTCGAGGGTTTTTACTACAAGCCGCGCATAGATATCGAGACGCTCAAAAAGCATTCCGAAGGGGTGATTTGTCTGTCCGCGTGTCTTGCCGGGCGAATCCCCGAGTTGTTGCTCGAAAACAACTATGAAGAGGCGAAAAACTATGCGATCATGCTGCGCGACATGTTCGAGCCGGGCGACTTCTATATCGAACTGCAGGACCACGGCATAGAAGAGCAGAGGCGCATCAATCCGTTGCTCGTCAAGATTGCGCGAGAGATAGGCGTCAAGGTCGTCGCGACCAACGACGTACACTACGCCGAGCGCGAGGATGCAGAGATGCACGACGTCATGCTCTGCATTCAGACGGGCAAGACGATTGACGACCCCGAACGCATGCGCTTTGAGACAGATCAATTCTACCTCAAGACATACGATGAGATGATGGAGACGTTCTCGTGGTGCCCCGAGGCGGTCACCAACACCGTCGAAGTGATGGAAAAGTGCAACGTCGTCATCGAAAAACAGGACTTGCAGCCGCCGTACGTCGCCGAGGACGGCTCGTCGTCGCCCGACTATCTGCGCCGCATGGCGTACAAGGGCTTGGAGTGGCGGTACGGCACGATTACACCCGAGATCAAACAGAGGGCGGAGCGAGAGCTCGATGTCATCATCACCAAGGGCTTCGCGGACTACTACCTCGTAGTCTGGGACTTCATCAACTACGCGCGCACGCACGGCATCCCCGTCGGCGCAGGCAGAGGTTCGGGCGTGGGCAGTATCATAGCGTATGCTATCCGCATCACCGACGTCGATCCGCTCAAGTACAACCTGCTCTTTGAGCGCTTCCTCAACCCCGAACGCGAGTCGCCGCCCGACTTTGACGTCGACTTCTGTTACGAGAGGAGAGGCGAGGTCATCGAATACGTCACGCGCAAATACGGTTCGGACAAGGTCTGTCAAATCTTGGCGCTCGGCACGATGAAGGCGAAGGCGGCAATCAAGAAGATTGCAAGAGTGTATAACGTGCCGCTAGCCGATGTCAACAAGCTGACAAAGACGATTGCCAACAATCCCAAGGTCACCCTGTCCAACGTCTTCCACAAGAGCGAGAAAGAGGACGAGGTCAAGCTCTATTCGCCCGAAGCGGTCGAAGTGTACAACACCGACCCGATGATGAGGCAGGTCATCGACATGGCGTACAAACTCGAGGCGATGCCGTGCAACTGCTCGAAGCACGCCGCAGGCGTCGTCATATGCAAAGAGGTCATCTCCGACTACGTCCCCCTTCAGCGCAACGGCGAGGACATTACCACGCAGTTCCAAAAGGAAGAGGTCGAGGAGATGGGCATGCTCAAAATGGACTTCCTCGGGCTCAAGACGCTGACCGACATAGACAAGGCGCGGCAGTACGTCAAAGAGGATCACGGCGTGGACGTCGACTTCGACAAGCTGGGCTACGACGACCCCGAGGTCTACCGGCAGATCAGCAGCGGCGCCACCGACGCGGTGTTCCAGCTCGAATCCGCCGGCATGAAAAAGTTTATGAAAGAACTTCAGCCGTCCTCGCTCGAAGACGTCATAGCGGGCGTGTCGCTCTATCGCCCCGGTCCGATGGACAGCATTCCCAAATATATCGCGTCCAAGAAGAATCCCGAGAGCGTCACCTACCGCCATCCGCTGCTCAAACCCATACTCGAGATGACATACGGCTGTCTCGTCTATCAGGAACAGGTCATGCAGATGGCGCAGCTGCTTGCCGGCTATTCGCTCGGGGCGGCGGACATGCTGCGCCGCGCGATGGGCAAGAAAAAAGCCGAGGTCATGGAGGCGCAGCGCAAGATCTTCCTCTACGGCGCGCCGCCCGAACCTGCGAAATATTCTACCGACGGCAGACTCATCGGGCTTGCCAAACCGCGCATCCCCGGCGCGATTGAGGTCGGCATCGTCGACGAAAAGACCGCCAACGAGATCTTCGACGAAATGGCGGGCTTCGCCAAGTACGCGTTCAACAAGTCGCACGCCGCCGCCTATGCGGTGCTGTCCTATCAAACCGCATATTACAAGAGATATTACGAGATTGAGCTGTTCGCCGCGGTCATCAACAACCGCATCACAAACGCAGAAGAGGTGCAAAAGTATTTGACAATCCTGCGCGACAACGGCTTTGTGATTTTGCCGCCCGACATCAACAAGAGCCGAGTGCTGTTCAAGGTCGAGGACGGCAAGCTTCGCTACGGACTCAACGGCATCAAGAACGTCGGCGCGGACGCGATGCAGGCTCTCGTCGAAGAGCGCGAGAAAAACGGAGAGTACAAGAGCGTGTCCGACATGCTGTCCCGTCTCGAGACGGGCGTCATCAACAAGCGCATCATGGAAGGTCTGATCAAGGCGGGCGCGTTCGACTGCTTCGGCTATACGCGTTCGGCGCTGTTGGCGTCGTATGAGAGACTGCTCAAACAGGCGGCGCGCGACCGCAAGGGCAAGGAGAGCGGTCAGATCAGTCTGTTCGATTTGATGGGCGAGGACGCCGCCCCCGAGGACGACATCCCTCCGCTCGCCGAGTATCCGCAAATGCAAAAACTCGCGCTCGAAAAAGAGGCGCTCGGCGTGTATCTGTCAGGGCATCCGCTCGACGCTCACAAGGAAGAGCTCAAGCAGGAGAGCTTCACCCTGGAGCCGCTGGTCGATTACATTCAGAACGCCACGGCGGCGGAAGAGGGTGATGACGAGGACGAGAGCGGAGCGGAAGAGCTGTTCGGCGTTCAAAGCGCGTTCGACGGCAAGTATGTCTCACTCTGCGGCATGTTGCACGACGTCAGCAAAAAGACGACAAAGGACGCAAAAATCATGGCGTATGCGACAATCGAAGATCTCTACGCTTCAATCGAGGCGGTGTTCTTCCCCAGGACGTACGACAAGTATCGCGCGCTGATTGCCGAGGACGCGATTGTGCGTCTCAACGGCAGGCTGAGGTTTGAGAACGGCAAGGTCACTATGTCCGTCGCGGACGTTATCCCCTGGGGAGGCAGCGGAGAATATGCGGACGAGGGAGAAGATGAAGGAGAGGACGAAGTTCCCGTCACCGAGTGTCTCTATCTCCGCATAGAGACAGACCGCGACCTCGTCGCCGCCGAGGAGTACATCAAGCTCAACCCCGGCAGACATCCGGTGTTCGTGCAAAGAGGCAGGACGCTGTCGAGATTGAACGGCGCGGGAGCCGACCTCGGAGGCACGCTCGAGTATCAACTCAAGGCGGTGCTGGGGGCCGCAAACGTAAAGGTAGGAAAAATTCCGGGTTCGAAGACGCCTTCGGGGCAATAATGCGGTCAAATATTTGGCATTTGCGCTCGAATTTGATATAATGGCGTTGACCGAGGTGAATATGGACGAGACATTTTATGCAAGCGAAGAGTACATCGTCATCAAGGCGATTGACTCTCCCGTACAGATTATAGGCTTGACGAGGGGCGACAGCACAAAGCCCCACCACACCGAAAACCTCGACAAAAACGAGGTGTGCGTCATGCAGTTTACGCAAAGGACTTCCGCGATCAAGATCCGCGGCAAGGCGGAGATTTATACCAAGCACGGAGTCATCAGGAGCGGAGAGTGACTTTATGAAGAGAATAGGGATTTTGACAAGCGGCGGCGACGCGCCCGGCATGAACGCATGCATAAGGGCGGTCACTCGCTATGCGATTTACAACGGGCTCGAAGTCTACGGCATCGAGCGCGGCTATGTCGGATTGATTGACAACCACATCTTCCAGATGAACAAGCGCAGCGTGTCCGACATCATTCAGCGCGGAGGCACAATCCTCAAGACCGCGCGCTGTGAGGAGTTCAAACAAAAGGAGTATATCCAGCAGGCGGTCGACAACATGGAGGCGTACGGCATCGACGGGCTCGTCGTCATAGGCGGCGACGGCAGCTTCCGCGGCGCGAAGGATATGTACGATATGTTCGGCGTCAAAGTGGTCGGCATTCCCGGTACTATCGACAACGACCTTGCATACACCGACTTCACGCTCGGATTCGATACGACGGTCAACACCGTGCTCGGCGCAATCAACAACCTGCGCGATACGATGACCTCTCACGACCGCGTCTGCATCATCGAGGTGATGGGTCGCAAGTGCGGCGACATTGCGCTCTACGCCGGATTGGGCGGCGGCGCCGAGATTACCCTCGTCCCCGAAGAGAATTTCGACCTGAACGCCGTTGTCAAGAGCATCAAGCTCAATCAGCGCATAGGCAAGACGTCGGACATCATCGTCCTCGCCGAAGGAGTGTGCAAGGCGGAAGAACTCAAAGCCCGTCTCAAGGAGAACGGCGTCACCGGCTCGATCAAGACGACGACGCTCGGATATATCCAGCGCGGAGGCAACCCCAGCAACCAAGACCGCACGCTTGCGGCGGAGTTCGCAATCAGGGCTGTCGACCTGTTGCTTGCGGACAAGGGCGGCAGAGTGGTAGGCATCCGCGACAACAAAATCGTAGACGAGGAGATAGGCGCGGCTCTCGCGATGGAGCGCAAGTTCAACGACGAATTGTACAAGAAGTCGCGCATCCTCAGCCTGTAAAAAGCAAGACACCGTACACACGGAAAAATATTCATCCCAAGGAGGATAACAACATGGAAAAATTGGTCGGAGCCTGCATGTTCGGTCAGTCCGGAGGCCCCACTTCGGTCATCAACTCGTCCGCAGCGGGCGTGTTCACCGAGGCGCTCAAGCAAGATTGCATCACCGCCGTTTACGGCGCGGCGCACGGTATCAGAGGCGTGCTCGAAGAGAAATTCTACGACATGTCCAAAGAGGACCCCGAAGAATTGCTCAGACTCAAAAATACGCCGTCTTCCGCGCTCGGATCGGTCAGATACAAGCTCAAGCCCGAGAAGATTGACGACACCGACTACAAGAGACTGCTCGAGGTCTTTAAGAAGTACAACATCCGCTATTTCTTCTACAACGGCGGCAACGACTCGATGGACACCTGCAACAAGGTCAGCAAGTTCATGAAGAAGTCGGGTTGGGAGTGCAGAGTCATCGGCGTCCCCAAGACCATCGACAACGACCTGTTCGGCACCGATCACTGCCCCGGTTACGGCAGCGCCGCGAAGTATGTCGCGACGACGATTATGGAGCTCAAGCTCGACGCAAACGTCTATGACACCCCGATGATCACCGTCGTCGAAATCATGGGCAGACATGCCGGCTGGCTGACCGCCGCGGCAAGCCTCGCCAACTACAAGGGTCTCGGCGCCGACCTCATCTATCTGCCCGAGATTCCGTTCTCAATCGACAAGTTCAAGAATGACGTCAAAGCTGTCATGGAGAGGACGGGCGGCAAGTGCATGGTCGCCGTCTCCGAAGGCATCTCCGACGACAAGGGCAACCTGATCGCCGAAGTGCTCGCCGGCGGCAATCTCGCAAAGGATTCGTTCGGTCACGCTCAGTTGGGCGGCGTCGGCGCGGCGCTTGCCAACATGTGCAAGAACGAGTTCGGCTGCAAGACGAGAGCGGTCGAATTCTCGCTGATGCAGAGATGCGCGGCTCACCTCGCGTCCAAGACCGACGTCGAAGAGGCGTTCAAAGCCGGCGCCGCCGCGGTCAAGTATGCGGTTCGCGGTACGACCGACAAGATGGTCATCCTCAAGAGAGACATGTCGAGCGGCAAGTACAAGTGCAAGATTGGCGTCATGAGCGTCGCCAAGGCCGCCAACACCGAAAAGAAGGTTCCGATCGAGTGGATTGTCGACGACGGCACAATGCTGTCGCAAGAGTATGTCGACTATGCTCTGCCGCTCATTCAGGGTGAGAGCAAGGCAAAGCTCGAGGACGGATTGCCCAGATTCGCGCAGCTCAAAAAGGTGCTCGTAAAGTAAGTCTCAAAGAGACAAAGCGCAACGCCGAAGGCAACTTGCCTTCGGCGTTTTTGTGCAAAATTTTCAGGCGGACGAAAGACGGAGTTTTTCGTGTCCGTGTCGACAAAACGCGCTTATCTGTATCGATAGCCCACTTTGTCGGCGACATAGTCGCGCGCCAATTCGAAGAACTTGCGGCTGATCGGACGGCGGTAGTGCCACAGGTGGAAGCAGTGCTCGCCCGCGCCCTTTGCGCGGTATTCGCGATAGGGGATTCCCAGCTCGTTCAGACGGTTGAAGAGTATCTTTTCGTTGCCGCCGACAAAGGCGTCAAAGCGGCCGTACGCGACCATCACGTCCGCGGGGAAGTCCTTGTCGACGAAGTTGACCGGGTTCATCAAGTCATAGTCCTTGAATTCGCGCAGATGTTTGCGTCCGTATCCGGTCATCTCGAGGAAGAGTTTGTTCGAAAAGATATTCTTTGCCATGCTGTTGGGGTCGTATGCGCCGCAGACAAGCATACCTCCCTTGAAGCGGAGAGGGGAATCGACCGCGCCTATCCTTGCTTTGACCTCGGCGTTGTTTTGGATTGCGAGCACGAGGCAGGCGAGCTGGCCGCCGGCGCTGTCGCCGGTAATCAGCACATTGTCAAGATCGAGTCGGCGCTCTTCGGCATGGTCGCAGATCCACTTGAAGCAGTCGAACAGGTGCTTTACGCATTCGGGATATTTGAAGCGCGGCGACAGTCCGTAGTTGGGCGAAATCACGCACAGTCCCATGTCGGCGAACGCGCGGTTGAGTCCGCGCCGCCAATATTTGTCGCCGGTAATCCAGCCGCCGCCGTGAACGTCGACGAGCACGGGATATTTGTCTCTGCCCTTGAGCGGAGGACAATAGATGTCGAGCGTGCAGACGTCGGGCAGGGTGTCGTTGTAGACAACGTCCTTTTCGACGGAGATGCTGTTGACCGTCTTGACGTTGTTGGTGAAGACATCCTTGAAGCGGTCGTCGAAGTCGAATGCAAGTTTTGCGATGTTCATAGCTTAACCTCTTTTTGCAATCAGCGCGTCCCTGTCGACAATGTTGCCGCCGAGCACGGTCGTGCGGATTGAAAAGTCGTCGTCGAAGATGTTGAAATCCGCAAGCATGCCGGGGGCGAGGTCGCCTCTGTCCGCCAAGCCGACCAGCTTTGCCGGGACGAGCGTCGCCATCGACAGCGCGTCCGCGATTGAGTAGCCGTTTGCAATCAATCGTTTCGCCATGACCGATATCGGAGTGACGGAGCCGGCGTAGGTGTTTTCCGCAGGGAGAACCGCAACGCCGTCCTCGACGCGTATCGACTGCTTGCTGTCGCCTGCGCCGATGTAGTAGTCTCCCTCGGGCATGCCTGCGACGCTCAGCGAGTCGGAGACGAGGCAAATGCCGTGTGCGCCCTTGAGCTTGAAAATCATCCCGAACAGCTTGTCGGGGACGTGCCGATCGTCGGCGATTACTTCATCGACGATTCTGTCGTCAATCAAGCCGACTTCGGTCAAGCCGAGGTGCTTTTTGGGGTTGTCGCGGCGCGAGGGGCGCGACGTGCAGTTGTACATATGGGTGACGCTGTTCGCGCCGGCGTTTACGCAGGCATAGATCTCGTCGTCGATCGAGTTGTCGTGTCCGAGCGAAATCTGCACGCCTTTGGGCGCATATTTTGCGGTGAATATGTCGGCGCCTTTGACGTTTGGCGCGACGGTCACGCGAGTGACGATGTCGAGATTGCCCTCGACGAAACTGTCGTCGTCAAGAGGGGAAATCAACAGCTTGGGAGGATGCGCTCCCGCCGCCTTTTGGGACAGATACGGCCCCTCGAGGTGGGCGCCGACGATGCGTGCATACGGAGACTTGCGCTTGTAGGAGCGAATCGCGTCGACCGCCTTTTCGATGTCTTCGGGAGTCGCGGTCATCGTCGTCGGGCAGTACGAGGTTATGCCGGTGTAGAGGTGATACGCCGAAATCGTCGCCAGACATTCTTCGGTCGCCTCCATACAGTCGTGGCCCCAGCCGCCGTGCGTGTGGATGTCGATGAACCCGGCGGCGCATATCTTGCCGCCGCAGTCGATGACTTCGCCTTCGCGGACGGAGCCGATTGAGATGATTTTGCCGTCATTGACGACGATGTCGCAGACGTCTTTGAGTTTGCCGCCGACGAGAGGGCGGACGTTGGAATAGGTCAAGGTCATAGTTTGTTTTTCCTCACTTCGTCGTATTGGTCGATGTTTTTCCAAATATATGTACCCTTGTTGCGGGTGAATGCACCGGGCGCGGTCAGCTTGTCCTTGGCGTAGTCCACCTCGAACATGTCGAGCAGCGGTTTGAGGGAGTTCCAGCGCTTTTTGAAATCCGAAAAACTCTTGCGCGACGCGACCGTCCAGCCCGTCTCTGCGAGCGCGCACAGCCGCGGGAACAGGTTGAAATCCAGCTTTATGCGGTCGTATACCCACTCTGTCCACATGGGCATCTCCACGCCGAAGATGCCTGCGTCGCTCGCCCCCGAGGCGATTGAAGTCGGCTCAAAGTCATATGTCTTTTTGAGGGGAATCATGCAATAGGGGAGGCAGGCGTAATAGCGGTCGTACGGCGCGACGACGAATTTGCGTCCCGAAGAGATCTCGGCGGCGACAGCCTTTTTGTCGAGAGGCAGCCATGCCTCGTAAGAGACGTAGTTGCGCACTCCGCGCAGCAATTTGTCCGACCAAATCATCGGCAGCTTGCCCTTGGCGGCAAGCATGTCGGCAATGCGGTTGACGAACAGCGGCAACAGCTCATGCGCGCCCGCAAGCCCGTTTTCGGAGATAGTCCTGCGGCAGTCGGGGCAGTCTTTCCAAAGTGAAGAACCGGTCTCGTCTGCGCCGATATGGAAGAGCTTGGACGGGAACAGTTCGCACCACTCGTCGAGCAGCTTGTCCAAAAAATCGTAGGTCGTCGGTTTGCCGGGGCAGAAAGAGCGGCGTTTTGTGCCGAACGTGGTCGGCACTTCGGTCTTTTCGCCGGTGCAGCTCAGCTTGGGGTAGGCGGCTAGAATCGCGCTGCAGTGCGACGGCATCTCCAGCTCGGGGACGATGACGATGTTGCGCTCCGCCGCGTATTCGACGATGTTGCGAATTTGATTTTTGGTGTAGTGTCCCGAGGATTCCACGCCCATGAATTTGCTCGACTTTACGCCGCCGACCTGCGTGTCGTTGCGACGAGTGGAGACGGACGTGAGCAACGGAAATACGTCGCTCTCCAATCGATAGCCTTGATCGTCTGCGAGATGCCAATGCAACACGTTGAGTTTGAACAGACACATCAAGTCCAACAGTCGCTTCACTTCGGTCTCGCCGAAAAAGTTGCGCGCCTCGTCCAACATCAGCCCTCTGTACTTGAAACGCGGAGAGTCCGCAATCCGGCAGCATGGCAGCGACACGTCAATCGCTTTTGCGCCTTCTTTTGCATTGAGGAGGTGAAGCATGGTGACAAGCGCGTACGTCCAGCCGGGGGCGCCGGCGGCAATCAGGCGGATTGAGTCTCCGCTCGCGTCGACGACATAACCTTCGTGGGGCAGCAGCGCGTCCTTTTCAAATTTCACAATCACGGTGCCGCCGTCGGAAAAGACAACCGACGGACATATGCGCAAAAACATGGATTTGAGATTGGCGGCGACGCCCTCCGCCTCGGGACAGGCGCACAATCTGACTCCGCCGTCGAAGTTGATATCTCCGCCGTAAAGCTGTTCGTCGTTGACTTTGGGGATGACGTTTGACATCTGCCGACCTCCGCTTTTTTAGTATATTATAATGCGCGAGCGTCCGCTTGTCAACAAAAGGCGCCGATGCGTCCTTTCATATCGATTTTCGACAGCGCAGGGAAGGGGTGAAAAAACGCTTTTAACCGACATGACCGCTCAGAAGTCGACAAACAAAATTTTCGTGCCTGTGTCGATTATACGCATATTTTGTCGAAATTTGTCAGCGCGCGCATACGCGCGAAAGAACGATTGACCCAAACAGGCGCGAGTGCTAAAATGGCATCAGAACCAAAGGGGAGGACATCGATGGAAAGATCGAGTGTGACAAGCAGGAGCAAAAAGGAAGAAGTCGTTGCCGTCGGCAGACGGCGCTGCGATGAGCTCTATCGTATGGCGGCAAGATATGCGCGAGCGAGGGCGATTGCGCGTCGAGTGCCCGGTTTGGAGGCGGAGTGCGAAAAGCTCGAAGTTGCGTTTTCGAAGGCGCTGTACGATGTTGTGGTCGACGGACGTCGGCGCTGAAATGACGCGAAAAACGCAATTTTTGTGATTGACTTGACGCCGTCTTGTATTGTATAATTAAAAAGACGGGACGAAGGCATGTCCCGATTTTTGTACAAGGCGGTGGATCATGGCGTATTCAGCCGAAAAGGATTTCATCATCAAGGAGTTGCATAGAGCGGCGGTGCTTTTTTGCGAACGCCCGGCGCCGGAGCGCATTGCGTCGAAGAGCGCGTTTGACGTCGTCACGGATATCGATACCGGCGTTGAGGCAAAGCTCATCAAAGCGATTAAGTTCACATTTCCGGAAGATACGATAATCAGCGAGGAAAAGTATCCGCGCGTCAAACCCGGCGAGAGGACGTGGGTCATCGATCCCATCGACGGCACGTCGAATATGGCGCACGGCTCGCCGCTGTACGGTTTGCAGGCGGCGTTTTGCGTGAACGGAGAGCCGGTGCTTGCGGCGATGAATTTGCCGGGGCTCGGACTCAAGCTGCACGCAATCAAGGGCGAGGGCGCATATCTCAACAACAAGCGCATTGAGCTCAAACCGTTCGAGTCCACGCTCAGCACGGTCAGTTTCGGCGATTTCAGTCACAAGTCCGTCAAGGTCGCAAAGGCGCAGGCGCGCGCGATGCGCAAGCTCTATCCTCTGCTCGGGAAAATCAGGATGTTCGGCGCGGCTTGCATAGACTTTTCGTTTGCGGCGATGGGCGTCACCGACGGCGCGGTCCTGCTTGCGAAGAAGCCGTGGGACGTATTGCCGGGCGCGCTGTTGTGCGCGGAGGCGGGGCTCAAGGTCACCAATCTCGACGGAGAGCCGTACAAGACGGGCGATTTCGGCATTCTCGCATTGAGAGAGGAGATCTATGACACCGTCAAACAGTATATGATATTGTGACACAATTCTCGGGGAGTTCCGCGGGGCGCGTGCCGCGCGGTGCGGCAGGCGGATGAACAGCTATTTCGACAATTCGGATTTTTCAAGATACAGACACTGCAAGACGCTCTTTGTCAAGGGGCGTCTGATGCCGATTGCCGAAGACGAGGCGTCGGCGTATCGCAAGTCGGAGTATGCTCGTCTCAAGGCGGAATTGTTTGCGATGCTGCCGGACGGCGTCGACTGCATGTCGGACGACCCCGCCGAGTCTTTCGCCGCTTTTGAAAGAGGACTTGACGCAGGCGAAAAGAATTTTCGCAACGTCGGCTTTGTCTTCGGCGCGTTTTGCGCCTATGTCGACGAGATCTGTGTGACGGATGAAGGGCTTTGCGCGTACTACACCAAGACGACGCCAAAAATCACCGAGAGCGCGGTCGCTAAGGCGGCGTACATCGCCGAGGTCGCGAAGAGGAGCGGTCATCCGCTCGCGGCGATACGCGTCGCGGTGTGCAACCGCAGTTATGTCCGCAAGGGCGCGATCGAGCCCGAAAAACTGTTCAAGATCAACGACGTCGCGCCGAGGACGGAAGAGGCGAAGGATGTCGTCGCCGCGTTTCTCGGCGAGGCGGAAAGGCTGCTTGCCGAACCGATCGTGCGCGAGATGTCCGTCAAGTGCGAGCGTCCCGACAAGTGCGAATATTTCGCGTCGTGCGTCGCGACCGAAAGACCGTGCATGCTCGACTTTCACGGCATTGACGGCGGGACGATGTTCAAGCTGTTCGAGTCGGGGGTCAAGAGCCTCGACGACCTGCTCGACAACGCCCATTTGCTCAAACCCGCGCAGGCGGCGATGGTCAGGATGTATTTGACCGACGACGAGCTCCATATCGACATCCCGCGCGTGCGCGCGTTTATTGAGAAGTTGCACTATCCGATGTGCTTCCTCGACTTCGAGGCGTGTCAGCCTGCGCTGCCGCTCTATGACGGCACGCGGCCGTTCATGCAGATCCCGTTCCAATATTCGCTGCACGTCAAACGCACCGAGTATTCGGAGTTGGAGCACTTCCAGTTTCTGCCGAAAAAAGGCGTCGATCCGCGTCCCGAGATCGCGCGCAGATTGTTCAATCAGATCCCGCACGGCGCGTGCGTCGTCGTGTTCTCGAAGGGGCTGGAGTGCAAGGTGCTCAATCAGCTGGCGAGCAAATACAAGGACTTGGGCTCCAAGCTGACCGCTGCGCGAGGCGGCGTGAGAGATCTGCAAGAGCTGTTCGCGTCGAGGGCGGTCTACTCCAAGGCGATGCTCGGCTCGACGTCGCTCAAAGCGGTCTATCCGGCGATGTTCCCCGGGGACAAGAGCTGCGATTACTCCGCGCTCGACGTGCGCAACGGCGCCGAGGCGCTCAGGCTGTTTACGCGCGCGCAGTATGAGGACGACGCGGCGAGCGCCGAACACTATGCCCAGCTTTACACCTATTGCGGCAAGGACACGCTGTCGCTTGCGCGCATGGTGATGCTGTTGCAGACGGTGACAGGCGCGGAGATAGGGGTGAAAAGGAACAAAAACCGCCGCAGACGACACAGAAAAAAGGCGGAATAAACCGAAACATATCTCAAAAAATCACGGCTCCGCAAACGCGGAGCCGCTCCTTTGAGTTGAATTTGACGGACGCCCGACGGCGTCCTTTTTGACGTCAGAGGATCTTGGACAAGAATTCTTTGAGTCTGTCGTTTTGAGGATTGCCGAACAGGTCGGCGGGCGGCGCGTCCTCTTTGATCAGTCCGTCGTCGACGAACAGCACGCGCGTCGCGACTTCTTTTGCGAAATTCATCTCGTGGGTGACGATGACCATCGTCATGCCCTCGTCGGCAAGCTCCTTGATGACTTCGAGCACTTCGCCGACCATCTCGGGGTCGAGCGCGGAAGTCGGCTCGTCGAACAGCATCACGCGCGGATTCATCGCGAGGGAACGGACGATCGCGATACGCTGCTTTTGTCCGCCGGACAGCGTGGACGGGAAGACGTCCGCCTTGTCGAGCAGCCCGACGCGCGCCAAGAGTCGCTTGGCGTTGGTCTTGGCGTTCTCGATGATCTCCAGCTTGTCGGGCAGGGCGGCGAGCTGCTCGGTCACGTCCTCGTGCTTGAACAGCTTGCGCTTGAGCAGCTCTTTGCGCTTTGCCGCGAGGTCTTTGATCCCCAGCGAAACGGGCGCGAGCGTGATGTTCTCGGTCACGGTCAGGTTGTTGAACAGGTTGAAGTGCTGGAACACCATGCCCATGTTGCGGCGGTGTTCGTCGATGACCGCGTTGGTCTTGCGCATTGCCGCGTTGTGCGCCTTTTTCGCCGTTGCGTATTCGGCTTTGGCTTGCGTCAAGGCTTCGTTGAGCCGTTGCAGTTCCGCCGCGTCGACGTTCTTTTTCGCCTCCGCTTTCTTTTGCTTGATCTTGGCGTTGACCGCAGAGAGCCGTGCTTTGAGTTCGGCGACGACCGCCGTCGCCTTTTCGCGCGCGGCGACCGCGTCTTGAACGTCTTCTTCGGTGACGCCGCCCGACTTCTTGGCGAGTTTGATCGCGGCGAGCTTTGCCTTGGTCGCGGCGTCTTTGAGTTCGGCATGAGCGTGCAAAAGTTCTTCTTTGAGCGCCGCCGCTTCCTCTTGGTGCGCCTTGACCTCGGGAGAGGCTTCGCCCGACTTCACCGCCTTGATCTGCGCCTTGATCGCGTCCAAAACGTCCTTTTTGGCTTGCATGTCGCTTTGGAAGAGCACCGCTCCGTCCACCGTGACGACGCCGCCCGACGGCAGTTCGAGCAGGTTGAGGCAGCGCAGGAATGTGCTCTTGCCGCTGCCCGAAGGACCGATGACCGCGACCTTTTCGCCGACGCGGATGTCGCAGTCTATGCCTTTGAGCACGTCCTTGCTCCCGAAGCGCTTGGTCAGACCGCGGGTGGAGATGAGGACGGGGTTTTGTTGAATGATCTTTTCGCTCATCTTGCGTCGCTCCTCCTAAGACGTTTTTCGAGTTTGTTGAGGCACAGCGTCATGATCAGCACGGTTACGAAGTAGACGACCGCCGCGAAGATGTACGGAGTGATGACGTTGTACGTCCTGTTGACGATGCCTCTGATTGCGGTGAAGAACTCGGATACGCCGATGACCAGCGCGATAGACGTGTCTTTGACCAGTGTGATCGCCTCGTTGCCGAGCGGGGGAATGATGTTCTTCGCCGCCTGCGGCAGTACGACCGACATCATTGTTTTGCCGTAGCTCAGACCGAGCGCCCGTCCAGCCTCCATCTGTCCTTTGTCGATGCTGAGGATGCCCGAGCGGATGATCTCCGCGACATAGGCGGCGGAATTAAGACCGAAACCGACCACCGAGATGATGTACGGAGTGAGCGACGCCGAAAAGAAGGTGACGCCGGCGAAGATTATGAAATAGAAGATGAACAGCTGCACGGTGAGCGGCGTACCGCGGAAGACCGCGAGATAGACGGACGAGAACTTGTCCAGGATCTTTGCGACGATGTTTGTCTTGGGGATGACTTTACAGATTGCGAGCAGCGTGCCCAGCACAACGCCGATCAGCAATGCGCCGACGGCGATGAACAGCGTCCAGCCGTACGCTTCGCCCAATGTCGCGAGCGCGTTTTTGTTGAAGATGATGGAAAAGTCGAATTGCATATTCCCTCAATGCCGAGACAAGCCGGAGAGACCTCCGGCTTGTCTCGTATGTTTTGATCGATGAGTAGGGGACGGAGTTATGCTTCGCCGAAGTATTTTTCGGTGATCTTGTCCCAGGTGCCGTTAGCTTTGAGAGTGTCGATCGCTTCGTTGATCCACGCCTGCAATTCGGCGTTGCCCTCGGCGACGGCGAAAGCGTACTCGTCGTCGAAGACGGACTTTTCGAGGATCTTGACTGCGCCGCCCATTTTTGCGACGATCGCTTCGGCGGGCATCTTGTCGAGGATGACCGCGTCGGACTTGCCCTGTATGAGATTCTGAACCGCCAAGAAGCCGCTTTCTTGCTTGTCAACCGAGGCAGGTCTGCCGAGGATGAAGCCGCCTTCGCCGTCCGAAGCCCAGTCGGGATCGAGCTCTGCAAGATCGGCTCCGACCGTACCGCGCTGAGCGCCGACGATCTTGCCTTCGAGGTCGAAAGCGTCCTGAATGTCGGTGTTGTCGCTCTTGACGATGATCATCTGCGAGCTGTTGAACACTCCTTTGGAAAAGTCGACGGTCTCGTCGCGCTTCTCGCTGTAAGAGATGCCCGCCATACCGATGTCGGCGGTGCCGGACGCCACTGCGGCGAGGACGGAGTCGAACTGCATATGTCTGATGTCGATCTTGACGCCGAGCAGATCGGCGAACGCCCTGGCGATGTCCATATCCCAGCCGATGTACGAGCCGTCTTCGGCGGTGTATTCGAAAGGTTCGAACTCCGCGTTGGTCGCGATGATCAGAACGCCCGCCTCTTTGATCTCGTCGGGAGTTTTGCCGGAGGTGCCGCCGCAGCCTGACAGACAGAGAGCGAGGCTGGCGACGATAAGCAGGGTTGCTACGATAACGATAGATGTCTTTTTCATATCATATCTCCTCTATAGTTTTGATGTGCACTCATTATAATGCGCTCGGAATAATTATGCAAGCGATTTGGTGCAAATGTTCAAAATATTTATGCGTATGCGCGGGAAAGACGATTTTATGCAAAATTGCGTGCATAAAAACGGCAAAATGAATATTTTCAAACGAACTGATTGGCTTCGGGGTCGTAACGGTAATCGATCGCGGCGAGCGCGGTCTCGACGGCGGACTTGTCCAGCCCCTCGGCGGCGCAAAGTTCGGCAAGAGAGGGGTAGCGGTCGCGCAAAAGCATATTGAGAGCGGACAGCATCATTACGGGATCGGAAGGGATGTTCATAAGTCGATTATAGCACTTTCGCGCGGCGGACGCAAGCGAGGAGAGATGCCGAAAGGCAGGTAAAGCCGCAGGGAAAAACTTGGGAGCCCGCAAGCGCAAAAATGCCGTCCGAGCCGGCGGAGAAGAGGTATTCGTTCGGCGGTCTTCGGACCTTGTTTTCGAAGGCGTCATCGCGCTTTTTGCTTGCCGAAAAGTATCGGTGTGATCTTTGAAAAACATAGAATTATCAACACGGGCAGGAAAATCATGTATTTTGCGGAGTGGCGGCGGAGAGGTATGGTTTCGGTAAAAACGCGGCTCGCCGCAGTGCAAAGAGAGGCGCGGCGGCGAAGAGGAGAGATGATAATATTCTTGACGATCGGGCGAGGGCGGTTGACTTCGGGCTTTGGCATAGGTTAAAATATTTGCGAAAAAGGGCGCGCGCCCGAGAGGTGAAGATGTACACTTTTTTGCTTGCTTTGATATACTTGGCTTTCATCAGTCTCGGACTGCCCGACTCGCTGCTCGGCTCGGGCTGGCCCGTGATGCACGTCGAACTGGGGGTGCCCGTCTCGTACATGGGCATCGTGACGATGGTCGTCTCGGGCGGCACGATCGTGTCGAGCCTGCTGTCGGACAGGTTGACGCGCAGGCTTGGCACCAAGTGGGTGACCGTGGTCAGCGTGTTTTTGACCGCGGCGGCATTGATAGGTTTTTCGTTTGCGGACCGCTTTTGGATGCTGATCGTCTTCGCGATCCCGTACGGGCTTGGCGCGGGTGCGATCGACGCCGCGCTCAACAACTATGTCGCAGTACACTATGCGTCCAAGCACATGAGCTGGCTGCATTGCTTTTGGGGAGTGGGGACGATCGTCAGTCCGTTCGTGATGAGCAAGGCGCTGGCATCTTCGGGGTGGAACTCGGGCTTTTTGATCGTCGGCGTCGTGCAGGCGGCGATAGGGGTGATCCTGCTCGCGACCGTGCCGGTGTGGAAGGTCAACAAGAGGGCGGAGGAAGACGTCCCTCAAAAGCGCATCGGTACCGTCGGCGCGCTCAAACTCAAAGGTGTGCCGTTTTTGCTGATCGCGTTCTTTGCCTATTGCGCCGGCGAGGCGACGGTGATGGGCTGGGCGAGCACATACTTTGTTCAAGTCAAGGCGCTGGACGCCGAAAAGGCGGCGCAGCTGGCGTCGCTGTTCTACATAGGCATGACGGCGGGGCGGCTGGCGTCGGGTTTTGTCACAGACAGGCTCGGCGACCGCAAGATGATCGCCATAGGCGCGTCGGTGCTCGCTGTGGGCGTAGTCTTGGTGGCGATCCCGGCAGACAATGTCGCGCTCGCGATCGCAGGATTTTTGATCATAGGTCTTGGATGCGCGCCGATATACCCGTGCATGATACACTCCACGCCCGGCAATTTCGGGCATGAGAACTCGGGCGCGATCATAGGGCTTCAAATGGCGTTCGCGTATTGTGGCTCGACGTTCATGCCGCCGCTGTTCGGTGCGATCGGCGGCAAGGTGGGATTCGGCTTTATGCCGTGGTATCTGCTCGGGTTCTTTGCGGTGATGATCGTGATGTCCGAATTGATGTTCCGCGCCGCGGCGAAGAGGGGCAAAGAGGGGATCGCGGGGTAAGTTCGAAGACCGACTTTGCAGCGAACGCGTCGTAAAAAGAGCGAAAAAGCGGCGCTCCGTGAAAGCGGAGCGCCGCGATTTGTCTTGTCGAGATCAGACGTTGACGGTCGTGTCTTCGAGAGTGTTGGAGTTCTCGGCAAAGTACTTGACCGAGTTGACCGCGCTCTCCGCCGCCTCTTTGGACTTGTAGCCCTCGCCGACGCCGTACAGCGTCACGCCGTCCGGCTTGAACAGCTTGTAGCGGAAGGTGCCGTTCTTCTCGGAGTCGATCGTGTAGGTGCCGTTCTGCAACGTGTTGCGGAACGCCTTGATGGACTTGCTCTGCGGCTTGCTCTTGTAGTTCTCGCTCTCGTAGAGGATCTGCCCGTTGTTGGCTTTGAGCTGGAACTTGTAGGGACGGTCGGGGTTGGACTCGTCCTTGACGATCACATATTTGCCTCTTGCGCCGCCGGTCTCGGGAAGATCGAACAAGACCGTGACGTTGGAGGGCTGCTTGGGCTGAGGCGCGGCGGCAGGGTCCGCCTTCTTTCTGACGGGCGGAACGCGCTTGGGCTTGACGGGCGCGACGACGACAGCCTCGGGCTGAGGCGCGGCGGCAGCCTCTTGAGCGGGAGCCGGCTGCGGCTCGGGCTGCTGATAGACGGGCTGCTGATAGACCGGTTGCGGCTGCGGCTGGGGTTGCGGAGCCGGCTGCTGATAGACGGGCTGCGGCTCGGGCTGCGGAGCCGGCTGTTGATAGACGGGCTGCTGATAGACCGGTTGCGGCTGCGGCTCGGGTTGAGGAGCCGGCTGTTGATAGACGGGCTGTTGATAGACCGGTTGCGGCTGCGGCTCGGGTTGAGGTGCCGGCTGCTGATAGACGGGCTGCGGCTCGGGCTGCGCCTGCTTGGGTTCCTCTTCGATCTTTTGATCGCCGACGGAAGAATCTTCGGGCAGGGTGGAGAGGTTGACCTCTTCGTTTTCGCCGACCGTCGTCGTGACGTCGGGAATTTCCGCAACGGGGACGTCCTGAGTCTCGGGCGCCGCCTCTTCGTTGTCGGGGGCGGGCTGAGGCGTCTCCTCGACGATGCGAGTCGCCTTTTTCTTCGCCTTTTTGGTCCCCGATTTGGAGACCGCGATCAGGACGATGATGCCGATGATGAGCACCGCTGCCGCGATGATGATGAACACATAGGTCGGAAGTCCTCCGATCGAGGGATCGGTCAATACCGAAGCCAAAAGTTGTGCTGCCATAAGTTCCTCTCCTTCCCGTTATGACCGGGTACAATATCAATATATCACAAGATCGCGCGCAAGTAAAGATAAAATGTTGATTTTTTTGTGACAAATGCGCGCAAAATTTTGCAATCGGCGCGTTTTGCGATCAAAGAACGTCGAAAAAATCGAATATGTTTTGAGATAATGACGTCAATCGACTCAAAAACATTTGCCACGCGCGCAATTTTGGGATATCATAATATAGAGGATGAATACGATGATATTGAGCGGAGAGCAGGCGATCGCCCTCGGCGCGGAGATCATCCGCGGCGGCGGCGTGGTCGCGTTCCCGACCGAGACGGTCTACGGCTTGGGCGCGAACGCTTTCGACGCCTCCGCGGTCGACAAGATATACGAGGCGAAGGGCAGACCTTCGGACAATCCGCTGATCGTACACATCGCCGACGCGTCTCAACTTGACGGGCTGGTCACGGACGTTCCGCAAAGCGCGAGGCTGATCGCGGACGCGTTCATGCCCGGTCCGATCACGGTCATTTTGCCCAAGAGCGACGCCGTCCCCGATCGCGTCAGCGCGGGGCTCAAGACGGTCGGCGTCAGGATGCCGTCGCATCCGGTCGCGAGGCAGTTCATCCGTGCGTGCGGGGTGCCGATCGCCGCGCCGTCCGCCAACAAGTCAAAGCACGTCAGCCCGACAAGCGCGCAGCACGTCAAAAGCGATCTGGACGGGGCGATACCGCTCATCATCGACGGCGGAGAGTGCGAGGTGGGCATCGAGTCGACGATACTCGACTTGTCCGTCGCCGCGCCGACGATATTGCGCCCCGGCGCGATCACCGCGGAGATGATCGCCAAGGTGCTGGGCGGGGTCGAGACCTTTGACGGCAAGGTCGTCGTCGCAAAGGCGCCAGGAATGAAATACACACACTACGCGCCCAAGTGCGGTGCGGTCGTCGCAGAGGATGCGCAGGCTGCGGCTCAGGAATATGCGCGGCGCGAGGGGCGCGGCGAAAGATGCGTGATCGTCGCTCGCGAGAGCGACCTCGTCGGACTTGACGGTATGCGCACGCTGTCGCTCGGCACCACGGACGAAGAGGTGTGCCGCCGTGTCTACGGCGCTTTGAGATATGCCGAGACGCGCTATGACGGCATAATCTTCGTCGATCTGGGCGCAAAGGGCGTCTGCGGATCGGTGATGAACAGGGTCAACAAATCGGCGGGAGGCAACGTCGTCCGCCGCAAAATATGAGGGAAAAATATGAAAATTCTGTATGTTTGCACAGGTAATACCTGCCGCTCGCCGATGGCGGAGGCGATCACCGCCGACCTCGCGAAAAAGCGCGGTCTCGACGACGTCGTCGTCCAAAGCGCGGGCACGGGATGCCCTTACGGCGACCCTATGGCGGAGAACGCCGTCAAGGCGATCGAGGCGCGCGGCATTGACTTTTCGCACACCAGCCAAAAGGTCACCGAGCAAAATCTCGCCGAAAGCGACGCGGTCATCTGTATGACCCCGATTCTGCGCTTCGGCATCGAAAAGTACGTCCCCGAGGGCAGACTTTTCAGCGCCAACGACTTCATAGGGCACGAGATCCCCGACCCCTACGGCGGCAGTCCCGAAGTGTACGAGGAGTGCGCCAAACAATTGGAAAAACTCGCCGCGGCTGTCTTGGACAAGCTGTGCGGCACAAAATGAGGCAGTATGAAAATCGCGATAGGTTGCGATCACGGCGGCATTGCGCTCAAGCCTGCGATCGTTGAAGAGCTGAAAAGGCGCGGCGTCGACATCGTCGACGTCGGCTGCTACGACACGTCGTCCGTCGATTACCCCGACTACGGCGCCGCGGTCGCGCGCAAAGTCGCGTCCGGAGAGTGCGACAAGGGCATATTGATGTGCGGCACGGGGATAGGCATCTCCATCGCCGCCAACAAGTTCAAGGGCATTCGCGCCGGCGTCGTGCACGACGAGTTCACCGCGCAGATGATCGCCGAACACAACGCCGCCAATGTCATCGCCCTCGGCGGCAGGATTGTATCGCCCGAGCAGGCGGCGAAGATGGTCGGCATTTGGCTGGATACGCCGTTCGGCGGCGGCCGCCACGCCGGCAGGGTCGCCAAGATCTCGGCGATCGAGGAAGAAAACTTCAAATAAACACTGTGTTTTCAAGCAAAGCCCCGTCTCAAAAGACGGGGTTTTGACATGTAAATTGTTTGTAAAAAATCGTCCCGACCCCCTTGACAAACGCCGATACGGGTGTATAATATTGGCAGACGAAGGCAGAGAGTGCCAGCAATCAAATGCGGCAACTGCCAAATCAAGGAGGATACAAATATGAAAAACGAAATAAGAAGAACAAACGGCGGCAGAGATTACGACTTCTTCGACGAAGCGATGCACGACTTTTTCCCGTCATTTTTCGGCGGACATCATGCGCAAAGATATATGCGCACCGACATCAAGGAGAGCGACGACAGCTACACCTTGGAAGTAGAACTGCCGGGCGTTGACAAAAAGGACATCGACATCGACCTGCGCGACGGCTATCTCAACATCGCCGTCAACAAGTCGGACAAGACGGACGAGGGCAAGAAGGAAAATTACATCCACCGCGAACGCAGCTTCTCGTGCAGCCGCAGCTACTACGTCGGCGACGTAGACAGAGACGCGATCAAGGCGAAGTACGACAACGGCATTTTGTCCGTGACCCTGCCCAAAGACCAGCCTCAAAAGCCGAACAGCAGGATAGACATCGAGTGACCCTCGGCGACCCCGACCGGTCACGAGGTCGCGCATTTGATGCAAAAAGGGACCGTCCCTCTTCGGGGCGGTCTTTTTTGCGCGGAACGCCGTCTCGGTTCGGTTCCTTTTGCCGATCCATATGTGTGCCGCGCCGTGGGCGAAGGGCGGTGCAGAAGGCGCCGTGCGCGCAAGCGCGCAAAAAACAGTGTGATTTTGCAAAAAACGGCTGCCGTTTCATTGACAATATTTTTTTGTTTTGGTATCATTTAGTAAGCATAAAAATGTTAGGATACCGAACTATTATCAAAGGGACGAAGAGAATGGAAAGACACATAAGTTTTCAAATCAAAATGCTGTCCAAGCTGATCAAAAAGCGCGTGGACGGCGACCTCGGCGGCGAGGGTTTGGAACTGACCGGCATGCAACGCTGGTTGGTCCACTACCTCTACATACACCCGGGGGAAGAGCTGTTCCAGCGCGACATCGAGAAGAGGTTCGGCATAGGGCGGTCGAGCGCGACCGAACTTCTCAAATCCCTCGAAGAGGCGGGGATGATCACGCGCACCGCCGTCAGCCGCGACGCGAGATTGAAGAAGATAGAGCTGACCGACTTTGCCGCCGCACAGCAAAAGCGCATCGAAAAGGCTCTCTCGGACGTGGAGAAACAACTCGTCAAAGGGCTGACCTCGGCGGAGTCAAAGACGCTGCGCAGCCTGCTCGACAGGTGCATCGCCGCAATGTCGGACGGGGGCGAAGAAGGGGAGATAACAAACACGGATACCAAAAATTTTGAAAATAAAGAAGGAGAATGACAAATGCTGAAAACATTGGCAAAGAGCATCAGGCAGTACAAGCGCGAGTCCATCTTGTCGCCGGTGCTCGTCACGCTCGAAGTGTTGCTCGAATGCATGATCCCGTTGTATATGTCGACGATGTTGTCTGATATAAAAGAGCAACCGACGATGAGCAACATTTTGATCTACGGTGCAATCTTGCTGGTCATGGCGGCGTTCTCGCTGCTGTTCGGCATACTCGCAGGCAAGTATGCGGCGACCGCGTCCGCAGGCTTTGCGCGCAACCTCAGGCACGACATCTACTACAAAATACAGGATTTCTCCTTCGCCAACATCGACAAGTTCTCGACCTCGAGCCTCGTCACCCGTATGACGACGGACGTCACCAACATCCAAATGGCGTACATGATGATCGTCCGCGTCGCGTTCCGCAGCCCGGTGATGATGATCGTCTCGCTGGCGATGACCTATTCGATCAATTGGCAGATGGGCGTGATCTTCACGATTCTCGTACCCATACTCGGAGCGGGACTGTTCATCATCTTCAAAAAGGTCGACCCCATCTTTAACAAGGTGTTCAAAAAGTACGACGCGCTCAACGAGTCGGTGCAGGAGAACATCAAGGGCATCCGCGTCGTCAAGTCGTATGTGCGCGAGGACTACGAGATCGACAAGTTCGACAAGGCGGCGGAGAACGTGCGCGCCGACTTCACGCGCGGCGAAAAGATCATTGCGCTCAACAACCCGTTGATGCAATTCTGCATGTGGACGGCGATCACGATGATCTGCTTCGTGGGTTCTACAATTGCGATCCAATCCGGCAATACGACGCTGAAAGATACAGACCTCATGATCTTGATCGTCTATGCGGCGCAGACGCTGTCGTCGCTGACGATGCTTTCGATGATCATGGTCATGATCTCGATCGCGAAGACGTCCGCCGACCGCGTCGTCGAGGTGCTCAACGAAGAGAGCACTTTGACCAATCCCGAAAACCCCGTCTATGAGGTCCCGAACGGCGACGTCGAGTTTGACGGAGTCGACTTCAAGTATTCCGAGAAGGCGGACCGCCGCGCGCTCAAAGAGATCGATCTCAAGGTCAAGTCGGGGCAGACGATAGGCATTTTGGGCGGCACGGGCAGCTCCAAGACGTCGCTGGTCAACCTCATCCCGAGGCTTTACGACGTGTCCAAGGGCAGCGTCAAGGTGGGCGGCATAGACGTGCGCGATTACGACATCGAGGCATTGCGCAATCAAGTCGCGGTCGTGTTGCAAAAAAACGTGCTCTTCTCGGGCACGATCAAGGAGAATCTGCGCTGGGGCAACCCCGACGCGACAGACGAAGAGCTGGTGCGCGTCTGCAAGCTCGCGCAGGCGGACGAGTTCATTCAGGGCTTCCCCGACAAGTATGACACCTACATCGAACAGGGCGGCAGCAACGTCTCGGGCGGTCAAAAGCAGAGACTTTGCATTGCGCGCGCACTGCTCAAAAAGCCAAAGATATTGATCCTCGACGACTCGACGTCGGCGGTCGATACCAAGACGGACGCGCTCATCCGCAAGGCGTTCCGCGAAGAGATCCCCGACACGACCAAGTTCATCATCGCTCAGCGCGTGTCGTCCGTCGAGGACGCCGATCAGATTGTCATTATGGACAACGGCACGATCGCCGCGGTCGGCACGCACGACGAACTGCTCGCGCACAACAAGATCTATCAAGAGGTCTATTACTCGCAGAACAAGGTCGGCGCGACCGCGCAAACGCTCATTGAGCAGCGCAAGGAGGACGGCAATGGCAAGGCATAAGATAGAGGTCAAGCGCGGCAGCGTCATGAAGACGCTGGGAAAGCTGCTCAAATATATGTTCCACTATTACAGATGGCAACTCGTCTTGGTCATCTGCTGCATCGCGGTCACCGCGGTCGCAGGCATCAGCTCGTCCATCTTCCTCGAGATTTTGACCGACGACGTCATCACTCCGGGATTGGAGCAGGGCTTCGACGCCGTCAAGGGCACGCTGTATACAATCATCGGCATCATGGCGGGCATATATGTGTTCGCGCTGATCTGCTCGTTCACCTACAACCGCATGATGGCAGTCATCACACAGGGCTTCCTCAAACATGTCCGCGAGGATATGTTCAACAACATGGAGAAGCTGCCGATCCGCTATTTCGACACAAATACGCACGGCGACATCATGAGCTATTACACCAACGACGTCGACGCGCTGCGCCAGCTCATATCGCAGAGCATACCGCAGACGGTGTTCTCGTCGGTCGCAATCATCACGCTTATGATCTCGATGCTCAAATCGAGCGTTTACATGACCTTGGTCGTGCTGTTCGGCGTCGCATGTATGCTGTTCGTGACCAAGCTCGTCGGCGGCAAGAGCGCGAAGTATTTCGTCAAACAGCAAAACTCCGTCGGCACCACCGAGGGCTATGTCGAAGAGATGCTGACCGGACAAAAGGTCATCAAGGTGTTCTGCCACGAAGAGGCGGCAAAGCGCGACTTCGACAAGGTCAACGACGAACTGTTCGTCAACACCGACAAGGCGAACAAGTACGGCAACATCTTGATGCCGACCATCGGCAACATAGGTCACGTCCTGTTCGTGCTCGTTGCGATCGTCGGCGGCTTGCTGATGCTCGAAGGTGTGCCCAACGTGTCGCTGACCGGCTTGGGCGACGCGCTGACGATCGGCGCGGTCGTCGCGTTCCTCAACATGAGCCGTCAATTCACGCTCAACATAGGGCAGGTGTCCATGCAGGTCAACTCCGTCGTCATGGCTATCGCCGGCGCGGAGCGTATCTTCGGCTTCCTCGATCAAAAACCCGAAACGGACGAGGGCTATGTCACCTTGGTCAACGCGGTCATCGACGAGGACGGCAAGATTTTGCGCGAAAGCCCGACCCGTACCGGCAGATGGGCGTGGAGACACCCCCACAAGGCGGACGGATCGGTCACCTATCAAGAACTCAAAGGCGACATACGTCTGGTCGACGTCGACTTCGGCTATGTCCCCGACAAGATTGTCCTTCATGACGTGTCGCTCTATGCGAAGCCCGGTCAAAAGATTGCGTTCGTGGGCGCGACCGGTGCAGGCAAGACGACAATCACCAACCTCATCAACCGCTTCTACGACATCGCGGACGGCAAGATCAGGTATGACGGCATCAACATCAACAAGATTCGCAAGTCCGACCTCAGGCGGTCGCTGGGCATGGTGTTGCAGGACACCAACCTGTTCACAGGCACAATCATGGACAACATCCGTTACGGCAAGCTGGACGCGTCCGACGACGAGTGCGTCGCCGCGGCGAAACTCGCCAACGCGCACGACTTCATCACGCGTCTTCCGGACGGCTACAACACGATGCTGACAGGCGACGGCTCCAACCTGTCGCAAGGGCAGAAGCAATTGCTGTCCATTGCGCGCGCCGCGGTCGCCAATCCGCCCGTGCTCATCCTCGACGAGGCGACGTCGTCCATCGACACTCGCACCGAGTATCTCGTCCAAAAGGGTATGGACGCATTGATGCAGGGCAGGACGGTGTTTGTCATCGCGCACAGGCTGTCGACGATTCAAAACTCCGACGCAATCATGGTGCTCGACCACGGCCGCATCATCGAGCGCGGCAACCACGAACAGCTGATCGCCCAAAAGGGAGTGTACTATCAGCTCTATACCGGCGCGTTCGAGTTGGAGTGACGGCGCAAAAAAATCATCCCGGCAGGACTTGCCGGGATGTTTTTGTTTTGTCGAGTTCAAATTGCGGTCGTTGCCGCTTGAGCGGGGGCGCCGAGTCGCAGACGTATCTTTTCGAGGCGCGCCACGGTGTCGGGGTGCGACGAGGCGAGAAGAGAGAAGAATCCGGAGCGCGTCTTTGACGGGTCGAGTTGGGACAGCGCCGAATACAGTCCGGCGCCGAAGCCGCAATCGACGGCGAAGGCGTCCGCTGCGTATTCGTTGTTGCGCGAGGACGCGTTGACGAGCAGCATGCCGAATTTCACCCACAGGTAGTAGACGAGCGAGAGGGCGAGGACAATCACGCCGGCAATCGCCGCACAGGTTGCCTTTGCGTCGACGCTCTCGAACAGCATTGAGAACAGTGAAGACATGGTGGTCACGGCAAAGCCTACGAGCGCGGTGAAGATCACCAAGATGGTGTTGGAGACGTTGATTCCCAGCGTGAGATCGGAGTCGCCGTTTGCGATATGCCCGAACTCGTGCGCAAGCACGCCCTTGAGGTCTTCGTCCGAAAGAGCCAAGATGCCGTCCGTGACGATGATGGTGCGGTGACCCACGGCATAGGCGTTGACGTCGTCCGTCTGTTTGTAGTAGAGCTTGACTTTTGCGCCGACGCTCGGCGAGACCGAGCGCGCCGCGGCGTGGACTTCGTCAAAGACGCGGAAAAGCCATTCCGTTTGAGAGTCGCGAGCAAGAGGCTTCGCATTTTCTTTGAAACGGACGTACGCTTCGCCGAGCGGAGAGAGGGACAGTAGCGTGAACGTCATACTGATTCCCACGCCGATGAAGCCGTAGCCGACCCATTGCGACGCGTCCGCGGCCGCTATCAATCCGGGAGCGGCGAAGATGAAGAACACGATGACCAAATTGAGCACAAAATAGATGCTGCACCATATCTTGCGAGGCGTGAAGAGCGCCTTCAAAAAACTCAGGATATACACGTTTTCCTCCCTGCCGTCCCAAGCGAACGGGCGTCCTTTGATTTGATTTTATCACATTGATTGAAGGCGGTCAACAAAAACGCGATGTTGTAAATTTGGCAAAACGCGGTATTGACAAATTCGCCGAGGCGGCGTTATAATAAAACCGCCGCTATATGCGGCTGAGGGAAAACATATGACAACGAGAGCAAGAAAAGCGGTCGCGATCGTCGCGATCGTCATCGCGGCGCTCGCGGTCTTGGGAGGCGTGATCGCCGGCATAATCGTATCCGACTTTTCGGGCAACGTGACCAAGGTCGCGTTCTCCGCGCTCGGGATCTAAAGAAGACGGCTTTACGCCGCTCCGAAAGGGGCGGCGTTTTGCATACTTTTCGCGCGCGGAGCAATAATAAAGCGGTGAGGAGGGAGCATGAAAAGTCAAAGAGAGAGATTGCTGGACCATTGCATAAAGGGCGCGCAGACGGGCGTGATCGCGCTGGGGCAGATGCTGCCGCATTGCCGCTCAAAAGAGGTCTACGCTTTTGTCGAGGAGAGTGCGGCACGCTATCGCGACTATGCGACCGAGACGACCGAGGAACTGCGCAGGGACGGCGTCAAGCCAGCGCACATCGGCAGAATTGCGTCCGCGATGGTCATCAAAGTCGTGGGGTGGAGATGCCGCAAGGGCGTGACGGACAAACAAATTTTGCAGCAGGTGCGAGACGGCGCGGTCAAGTCGGCGGAGGCGTGCGAACGCTACCGCAACCTCTATGCCGGCGCAGGTCCTGACGCGCAGGGCAGATGCACGGCGCTCGAGGGTATCAGCCGCGACGTCGAAGAGAAGTCCTATCTTGTGCGCGCGGACGGGGAGTGACCTCCGCGCGGCTTGACAGCGCGCCGATCGCGAGATTATAATATAGTTATCAATCGCGACGGAGGCACCGACATGGCGGAAGATGCCAAGAAGGAGTTCATCAAACTCTACACCACCAACATCAAGCGCGAGGGCGCGGACAAATTGCTCGAATGGCTTTGCGACAAGAGCGACTTTTTCGAGGCGCCGGCGTCGTCCAAGTATCACAACGCGTTCGAAGGCGGCTTGTGCGCGCACAGTCTCAATGTGGCGCGTCGGCTCAAAATGATCGTGGACGCCGAAAAGAAACTCTATCCGGACAAGGAGTCCGTCACGCACATCACCGACGAGAGCGTCATCATTTGCGGACTTTTGCACGACGTCTGCAAGGCGAATTTCTACAAAGTCGACTTCCGCAACAAGAAGGAGGACGGCGAGTGGGTGCGCGTGCCGTACTACACGATCGACGAGGAGCTGCCCTATGGTCACGGCGAGAAGTCGGTCTACATCATCAACGGCTACATGCGCCTGACGCGCGAAGAGGCGCTTGCGATTAATTGGCACATGGGCGGTTACGACGTGCGCGTCAAGGGCGGCGATTACAGCATAAGCTCCGCGTTCGAGAAGTATCCGCTCGCGGTGATGACGCACATCGCCGACATACAGGCGTCCTATTTGGACGAGCGTTGCGAGTGAGGCGGGCATGAAAGAGGTCGACATTGCGATAGTGGGTGCAGGCACCGCCGGAATGACCGCGGCGATCTACGCCAAGCGGAGCGGACTTGAGCTTGCGCTCTTTGAGGAATATATGCCGGGAGGACAGATCGTCAACACCGGCGAGATCGAGAACTATCCGGCTTTGGGCAAGATCGGCGGCTTTGACTACTCGATGGCATTGCTCAAACAAGTCGAGTCGCTCGGGGTCAAACTCATCCGCAAGAGCGTGAGCAAGGCGGAGCGCAAAGAGGGCGGCTTCGCTATTGCCGCAGGCAAGGACGAGTATTTTGCAAAAGCATTGATAATCGCCACGGGTGCCAAAAATCGCGCTCTCGGCGCGACGGGTGAAAAGGAGTTCACCGGCAGGGGCGTGTCCTATTGCGCGACTTGCGACGGGGCGTTCTATCGCGGCAAGAAAGTTGCGGTCGTGGGCGGCGGCAACACTGCGGCGGCGGACGCGCTCGAGCTGTCGAGAATGTGCGAAAGGGTCTATCTCATCCATCGCAGGGGCGAGTTCCGCGCACAGGCGGCGGACATCGCCAAGCTGCGCGAAAAGCCCAATGTGGAGTTTGTGTTGAACAGCGTCGTCGACGAGGTCGGCGGCGAGGACTCATTGAGCTATGCGGTGGTGCGCAACGTGGAAGACGGCTCGGTGACGTGGCTCGACGTGGACGGCGTATTCGTCGCGGTGGGGCAGACGCCGACGACGTCGTTGTTCGGCGGTCTCGTCAAATTGGACGAGGGCGGCTATGTGGTCGCAGGCGAAGATTGCGTCGCGGCGGACGGCATTTTTGTCGCCGGAGACTGCCGCACCAAGAAGGTGAGGCAATTGGTCACCGCGGCGGCGGACGGAGCGGTCGCGGCGCTGGCGGCGGCGGAGTATGTCGCGGCGAGGGGATGAAAAGGGTCATCGTGATCGGCTGCCCGGGCGCGGGCAAGAGCGTGTTTGCCAAGGCTCTCGCGGCGGCGACGGGCTTGCCTCTCGTGCATTTGGACAACATTTGGCACAAGGCGGACGGGACGACGGTGTCGAAAGAAGAGTTTGACGCGCGGCTCGGCGGCATTATTGAGGGCGAAGAGTGGATACTCGACGGCAACTACAACCGCACGTTGGAGCGCAGGCTCGACGCATGCGACGCGGTCTTTTTGTTCGATCTGCCGACGCAAGTTTGTCTTGAGGGCGCGAGGGCGCGCATAGGCAGGAGGCGCGACGATCTGCCGTGGGTCGAAAAGGAGCTTGACCCCGAGTTTGAACAATGGATAAAGGATTTTCGCGCCGATCAATTGCCCGGGACGAAGCAATTGCTCGAGAGGTATCGCGGCAAGAGGGAGATACACGTTTTCCGCACGCGGAAAGAGGCGGACGAGTTCATTGCAAAGATTACGCCCCGAGGCTGAGCCGTCGGGGCGCGGTTTTTTCAAGCGGTCTTTGTCAAACGGCGTCGTAGGGTTTGGTGACGTCGATCCAATCGTTGCAGCCCGAAAACTTTTCAAGTTCGGGTAGCGTAAGCTCGATCGCGCTGTTGGAGCTTCCGCACGCGGGGAAGACCGTCGCAAAGCGTTTGAGCGACTCGTCGAGGAAGACTTTGACGCCGTCGTTGACGGCAAAGGGGCAGACTCCGCCGACGGCGTGGCCTGTGAGTTCGGCGGTCGCTTCGCGCGGCAGCATCGCCGCCTTGGTGTGGAAGAAGTCCTTGAACTTGCGGTTGTCGACCTTGACGTCGCCGGCGCAGACGATGAGCGTCGGCGTGCCTTTGACGTCGAAGGACAGGGTTTTTGCGATGCGGCACGGCTCGCAGCCGAGCGCCTTGGCGGCGAGTTCGACGGTCGCGCTGGACACGGGGAACTCTTTGATCCTGCCGTCCGCGTTGAAGCGGGCGAGATATTTTTTTACGCGTTCGATAGACATGATTGACCTCTCAGGCAAGTATAGCACTTTCGCTTCGGCAATTCAACCATTGGGGACGGCAAAAAAAGACTTTACTTTTTTCTGCGGATATGTTATTATCTATATGAAATAATCGTATAATACTATACGCGAAAACAACAAGGAGACAAGATGACGCTTATTGAAAGGATCGGAGAATACGTTGACGAGATAGCTCCCGGGCAACCGATATTGGCAGGAGATATCTACACCCATGTTGCCAAAGCGGGCTTTACGCAGAGGGATGTTTTCAACGAGTATTTGACTCGATATCTCGACACACACCCCGATTTTTTGCGCTATCGTCGAGGTATATACTACAAGACCGTGCAAACACCGTTTGGCAGGACGGGGATAGGTGTTGCTGCACTTGTCGAGAGGATATACGTCAAGGACAAGGGGGAGAGGTTTGGTTACGAGACCGGACCGTCGCTGATGCACAAGTTGGGGCTTACGACGATGATGCCCGGCGCCGCCTATATCGCGACCGAGCGGATGAGATACAAAATACTCGGGCAAAACGACGGCTACATCTTGGTCAAACCGGTCACAGAGGTCACACAAGACAACTATCGATACTTGCAATTGTTAGACATTTTGGACAACAGGTACGAGGTCGAGTTTGATGTTGCGGATGAGGATGCGATTTTGAGGGCGTTCATTGACGACTACAAACTCGATTTTGAGCGTTTGGTATATTATGCGACAAAATATCGCAACAAAAAAGTTTTGGCGAGATTGGCAAAATTGGCGAGAGGTGAAAAATGATGAGATTGCATACGGACAAGGCGGCGTTCGGCTATATCATAGACGAGGTATCATCGCAACACGGCATTCGGCGTGATGTTTTGGAAAAAGACTATTACGTTACATTGCTCTTGAAAGAATTGACGCACCGAGAGAAACAAGGATATGCGTATTTCAAGGGGGGAACCGCCTTGTACAAAGCGTTGAAGTCGATTCGCAGATTTTCGGAAGACATCGATTTGACCGTTGATATCAGAGATTGTGTTTCCGGCAGCCAAGCCAAAAAGAGGCTTGTGAATGCGACGGAAAAATTTGAGAGTTTGTCAAGGTCGGCTACGATCGAGAACAGGAGAGGGAGCATAACGTGTCAATATCGATACGATTCGCTATATGCGCTTGACGAAGACGACGCATTGCAAAGATTTGGGAATGTCAGAGTAGAGGCGACGAGTTTTACAGTCAGCGAACCGATAGAGGAAATGGTGATTGCGCCCCATCTCTACGAGCGCAGCAATGATGACAGAAAGGCGATTTTATCTAATTACGGCGTTGAGCCTTTTGGGATTCTTACAATAACGAGAGAAAGGATATTCACAGACAAGATTTTTGCAACCGAATTTTACTTTGAGAGAGAAGAATTTTTCGATGTCTCAAAACATGTTTACGATTTGGCTGTTTTGATGCGAGACGAAAGGATAGTCCGGTTTTTGAAAGACGGCAAAAGATTGAAGGATATGATTGTCTACAAGAGAGAAGAGGAAAGCAGGCGGAAAGGCGGTGTCTCTGCCGATCTCAAAATTGCGCAATTTTCGATGTTTGATGCTTTGGGTAGGTCGAATGAGTTCAAACGCGCGTTTGATGCCATGCAAAATATTTATGTTTTCGATGCAGGAGACAGACTCTCCTGTGAATATGCGATCGCAACATTGAAGAGGTTGAGAGATTCTTTTGTCGACATAGAGTGATCAAATGTGTAGTGAGCGCATGATCGACCAAAGCGATTGTGCGCTCATTTTGCACAAAAGCGAAGGAATTGTCCGAAATTGCCGCAGCTAATAGGAAAATAACTGTTGCAAATCGGGCGCGCGTGTGCTAAAATATAACTTGCGTATAGTATATATGCGCGCAAAGAGAACAATTTTCGGTCGGGTCTGCCCCGGCAAGGAGCAATAGGGTATGGAAAGACATATGAGGCTTTCAAGGGCGGCGGTCGTGTTGGTGGCGATCGCATTGATCGCGGCGATCGCGGCGGCGGTGTGGTTCGCGTCGCCGGACGCGCCTTATGTCCCGAGCGAGGACAGCGGCGCCGCATTGGGGACAGCCGCGCCTGCCGAGGACGGATACGCCGAGCATGAAACTACAGTGCCGAGCGGATACAAAGGAGTATACAACGACAGCGATGTGGACAACATGCGTTCTGAAGGCAGAGGCAGCAAAGCCGACAGCGGCAACTATAAATATATTTTGATGGGCAACATCACAATCGATTCGATCGACTTGACCGCATGGACAGGAGAGGACGGCACCCCGTGGAAAGGCGAGTTGGACGGAAACGGCTACACCATCACGATCAATGCCGCCACGGCAAGCGGAGCGTACTACGATACGGGCGGTCTGTTCAGCGTCATAGGCGGCGGAGCGAATGTCCACGACCTTACGATCGTGGTTCAAAACGTAAGAGTGGATAATAATGAGGGCAATGCCAATTTCGGTGTCATTGCCGGCAATGCCTGCGGTGCCGTCACGGTCGACAACGTATATATCAGGCTCGATAAGGATTCAAGCGGCAACGGCGACGCTTATGTCAGCTCTAACGGAACCACTTGGCTGGGCGGCGTTTTCGGCAAAGTCGAAGGCAGCGGGGTTTCTATCAAAAATACGACGGTATACAATGCCGCCGCAGGAAGCCGCGGTTTTTCCGGCACAATGGTCAACAACTCCGGCGTCTATGTCGGCGGCTTCGTCGGTTCGATAGACAAAGGAGACCTGACGGTGAGCAACATAGCTTACAAGGCGGACGACAATGCAAAGATCTTCGCCGTGGCGGAAAGCGGGGCGTCGGGATGGGGTGGGAAAAACACCGCATTGACAGGAGGTGTGCTCGGATATCACAACGAAGGGTCATTCACACTTGACGGGCTAATTTTCGACGCGCAGGTTTCGTTGGGTTCGAGTTTTGGCACGCAAAACGGAAATAACCCACACAACGCATACATAGTCGGTCAAGTCGATGGAGGCTTATCGGATGTGTGGAGCGACATTTACATCAACGCCGCCAACGGAGAGAGTTGGCTGGACGGCAACAACGAGACGCGCGGAAATTTCATAAGGTATGATGCGGCTACTTTTACCGACGCTCGTTTTACAGACGACGAGAAGATAGCTTTTGCGGTTGCAAGGCAGAATCCCGCCGACGCAGGTTCGGTAATGTGCACGATAGTTCAAGAAAATACTACGACTACGCTTTCAGACGCCGAGATCGCGGACATAGTGTCGAGCGGAGAAGGACCGGCATGGATCACGGTCGATCGCGTCAATGCTACCGGCAAGAACAGCCTCAGCATCGGTTTAAAAGCAACAGCCGGCACTTACAATGTTCAAAACTACAACGCAGTCTCTTCGGCAGACGATTCCGCCTATCGCGGTTCCAAAGTCTATGACGGGATTATGGTGACGACCCCGACGCTCGATGTCGGCGGCACCACGGTCAACGCTTGGACGGCGGACAGCACGACCGCCGACGCCGGCACCAAGACTTTCAGTTACAATGCGGATGCGCTGAGCGGCTATGCTGCCGCGGCATACAACGGCGGCACTTATCTCGTCAGAGGCGGAACGATATATTCGCCAGGCACGATCACCGTGAACGGCGTGGCGCAACCCTTTGATTTGGGCAAAGACTTCGTCTACGAGATTACAAAGGCGCCCGTCGAAGTGGTCGTCGCCAACATCCCGGGCACTTTCTATGACGGAGACCCGATGCCCAAGCTGACCGTGCAGAGCGTTACGCCCAACGTCCCCGGAAATATCGCATGGAAAGATTCGAGCCTCGTCTACGGTCAGAACGAATACGTCTGGACGTGGACGCCGGAAGACAACAACTATCAGCCCGACACCGGTACGGTGATGCTGGAAGTGTTGCAGGCGACGATCAACGAGATCGTCGTGAGCGGAGACTTTGAGACTCAATATACCGCCTATGACGCATTCAATCCGAACGGTATGGTCGTTACCGCATACTATGCCGGCGATTCGGAGCACAAAAGAGGCGTCGTCCTCGAAAGCAGCGATTATACCGTGACTGTTGCAAACGGCGTCATCAACAGGCTTCTCGTCGCCAACACCTTCGTTACCGTGACCTACAACGCCGACAACAGGCTGACCGACACGGCGGCGATCACCGTCAGCAAATTGGCTGTCGATGTCCCGAACGCGAACCAAGGTCTTGTCTACAACGGCGCGGAACAGATCGGTGTCGCGGCTTCTGCGGAAAATTACTATTCGCTCTCGGGCAACACCGGCACCAACGCCGCTGACTACGCCGCGACGGTGACGCTGACCGACAAAGTCAACACCCGTTGGGACACCGACACGGAGGACGACACCGCGGACAAGAGCATCCCGTGGAGCATCGCAAAGAAGGATGTTGATATAATGGAGAGGCATACGAGCAAGACCTATGACGGTCAGGAGGTCGATCCGACGACGTTGTTCACCGCGCAAGGCGTGAACGACAAAGAGCTTGCTTTGACCGTCACGGTCGAGGACGACAAGACCATCCTCAATGCCGGCACCTATTCCGTCACCGCTAGCCTTGCAAGCACGGAGACAAACTACACCGCCGATCCGGTTACGATTGACTATACGGTAACAAAGTTGGCGATTCCAAAGCCGCAAGATGCAGAGGAACCGATTGTCTATGACGGAACGGAACACGACGTCACGCCGACAGTCCCCGAATACAAAGTCGTAAACGGCACGACCGCGGCGACAAACGCCGGCGAATATTCCTTCACGATCGCTTTGGCGGACAAGGCCAACACCGAGTGGGAAGACGGCACAAGCGACGACATCACGGTCACTTGGAGTATCATTCCGATGACGATTGCAGGCACCGTCTCGGCGCCGACCGACTTGACCTATGACGGCAACGCCAAAGAGGCGACGTTCAAGTTGACGAGCGGCGAATTGTTCAATGGAGACGCTGTCACGATCGAATACAGCGGCGACAATGTCAATGTCAGCGATGGAGCAATCACTGCGACCGCCAAGCTCCCAGTCAGCGGCAACTACGCTTGGGCTGACGATACCGCTCCTTCGGCGACCTTTACGATTTCGCCCAAAGAGATCACCGTCACCGCAACGTCGGGAAGCAAGGAATTTGCTTGGATCATGGCTTCTGCCTCCGAATTGTACGAATTGTTCGAGTTGGACGGCGAAAAGGTCAATGCCGAAGACAAGCTCATATGGAAAGTGAATGGCGAAGTAGCGGATATGAGCGATGGCAATGTGTCTGAGATATTTGACGCAAAAGAATACCGGATTGAGATAGCCTCCGCCGATGCCAACTATACGCTTGTCGGTACGACCTCGACGACTTTCACCATTACCCCGAAGAAGGTCGAAAAGCCGACCGTCTCGGACACGAGAGAGTTCACCTACAACGGCGGCGAGCAAGGCTTTGAGATTGAAGAAAATCCGGAATACGAAGTGAAAGGCGACGCCAAGGCGACCGACGCAGGCGACTATTCCTTCACGATCGCACTGAAAGCTCCCGGCAACGTCGTATGGAGCGACGGCACGACCGAAGCGATCGCAGTCGACTGGAAGATTAACAACGCGACCTTCACAAGCGTCACGATCGAGTTTGCAGATGGTGCTCTCGACAACCTGTTCACTTCGTCGGCAATGCCCACTCCGACCACGATCACCGCGAACCCGACTCCGCTTCCGGCAGACGTCGAGGGAAAGTTCGAGTGGGTCGAGTCCTCTTTGAGCGAAGGCACGCATACTTACAATTGGACTTATACCGTGCCCAACTATAACGTGTTTGAAGGCACCAAAGAGCTCACCGCGCAGGCGGCGGTGCTCGAGAGCATTACCTTGAGCGGCGAGTACAAGACGGAATATACCGCATACGACTTCTTCGACATCGACAACCTCGTCGTGACCGCGCACTTCAGCCACGGCGAAAATCAGCCCGGAGAGGACGCAACGCTTGCGCTCGGCGAATATACGTTGACGACCGCATCGGCACAATATGACGAGAACGGCGTGCCGCAATTGTTCGTCACCGACGGCTATGTGACCGTAACTTATCAGGACAAGAGCGTGCAAATCGACATCAAAGTTGCTCCGAAACAGATTGCTGCGCCGACCGCCGCAACCGGGTTTGTCTATGACGGCACCGAGAAAGTCGGCGTCACCGGCGGCGACGGCTACACCTTGAGTGGAGACACGACGGCGACCGACGCCAATGACTATTTCGCAACTGCGGTGTTGACCGACAAGGACAATACGACTTGGGCGGACGGCACAACCGATGACAAGACAATCGAGTGGAGCATTGCAAAGATGGTCGTTTCCGGTGCGATTGTCGCGCCCGAAAGCCTTGTCTATGACGGCTCGCAAAAGGCGGTGTCTTTCGACGGGCAATTGGCAGGCAACGACGAATTCGGTATCGCTTACGATGGCGATCGCCAAAATGTCACCGCGGACGGCTTTACCGTGACCGTGAGCTTGCCAAACGACAACAACTACGAGTGGGCAGACGGCGTCGTCACGACTGCGGCTTACAAGATTGAGCCCAAGCGCGTCTACCTCGGCCACGGCGATTACACGTGGGGAATGAGTTATAACGGCGTCGGAGTGGCCGTCGCCGATCTCGGCGGCAATACCGGCGACGGAAATGTAGACCTTGTCTTTGCGTATGAAGACGAGACTCTCGAAACAAAACTTGATATCGTATTCGACTATGTCGCAAGAGAAGCAAACGACTTGACTCAACTTGTCAACGCGGGCGAATATACTATTGAATTCAACCTTGCCGACTCGGTCGTCAACTATGTCGCCGACGCATACACGACAACGCTCGAGATTACGCCGATGAGAGTTGAAGCAACGCTCACCGCGCCGAATGAAGTTTACACCGGCAACGAAAAGAATGCAATCTTGACAGTTAAGACGCAACTTGTCGGCGAGGACAAAGTGACCGTCGAATACAACGATGTCGACCGCATCATCTACACCGGCGAAGAGATCGTCGCGACAGCACAGCTTCCGAACGACAACTATGAGTGGGCGGATGGAAATGCGCCGACCGCGTCCTTCACAATCCAAAAGGCAAAAATCACCAGCGTCACCGTCACCGTTTCCGACACTCCCGACGGAGGTTGGACGACTGCGATGATGCCCGAGTTCACATCGGTCAGCGTGGAGCCGTACGTCGAAGGCGAGGTCGTTTGGGACAACGGCTCGCTGATTGCCGGCGAGAATGCTAAGCAGCCGTGGACATTCGTCCCCGCTACGAACAACTATGAGCCCTATCACGGCTTCGTGACCTTGACCGTCGCTCAAGCGACCTTGACCGGCGTCTCCGTCGATGTCGTGGCGACCACGGAATATGTCGCCTTCGGCGCATTCGACCGCTCGTCCATCATCGTTGAGGCTCTTTACGGCGAGGATCGCAAGCAGGTCACCGGATATACGCTGACCTTCTCTGACGGCAGTACCGAAGACAGGCTCTTTGCCGGCACGGGGATCACGGTCACCGTGACCTACACCGACGGAGATGTCAAGAAATCTACCGAGTTCACGATTGACGTAGCAAAGCGCGCTGTCGCAAAGCCCGTCGTCGACCCCACGGTCTTCGACGCGACCGGCGAGACGATCACATTGCCGATTGCGGAGAGCAAATACTACACCATCGACGGCAACACCGCAATCGAACCCGGCAGATATGTCGCCACCGTCGAATTGAAAGACCCCGCCAACACGATGTGGGAGGACGGCTCGACCGACGTCGTCTCAATCGCGTGGACGATCAGCGAGCCGGTCTCCGCCAATGAAGTCATCGCCTCGATCCTTGCGATGGAAAAGGTCACTTGGCAAAACGCCGAAGAGTTCCTTGACCTCGAGGCGAGATACAACGCTCTCGACGAAAGCGAACAGACCGCGGAGGCAACCGCAAAAATCGCGGTGTTGAGGGCGCAGTACGACGCGCTCCGCAACGCGGCGTTCGACGACATCGAGGCGGCGCACGAAGTTACGGCAAAATCGCTTGGCAAAGCGCTCGCGGCAGCCGCCGCAGGGCTCTCTGCCGCGGCAATAGCGTTGGCGATCGCCAAGCGCAGATCCATTTGAGGAGGATAGAGCAATGAAAAGAATTTTTGCGATATTCGTAGTTGCGGCGCTCGCGTGCACGCTCGTCTTCGCGACCGCGTGCGTGACGGACGCCAACGTCACCACTGAGCAATTGCTTGAGGCGATGTCCACCCCCGGCAATGTCCAAAGTGTGTCCATCACCGTCAGCAACGGCGAGCTCAACACCGCCGATTACAGGTTGATCTATTCCTACTACGCCGACGGCAACGGCGAGCCGGTCAAAGACGGCATCCTCAAAGACGACCCCGATCTGCCGTACTTCGCGCTTGCCGAGGACGCGCAAGAGGGCTACACCTTCACCGTAGCCGACTTTGCCGACGACTATGACAACCGCCTCGACTCCGAGACGGGCATCTATTCCGTCTCCGGCACCCTCGCCGATCCTGCGGACTTCCTCGGCGTCGACGCCGCGTCCGCGACCGTTCAAGCCCTTATCGGCGGCGACCTCGTAATGGACGCGCTGACCATCACCTTCGTCGGCGCGGAGTCGGGGAATGATATTGTAATCAACATTATGTTTCTTTGAGTGCCTCTCTTTTAGGGGACACCCGAAAATAACGCATCGAATCAAAACGCGCGCGTTTGCTTGCAAACTGTGCGCGTTTTTCATACTCGCTATTTTCGGTTTTCCCCTAAAATACCCCTTCCCACGCGGTACGTTCGCTCACCGCTCACGGTCCCGTAAGGGGCAATCCCCGAAGAGCGCGGTCATTCGGGGATTGCATAATAACATACTGCCGACCACGTCGGCTCGCAACCCTTTCGGCGTAAAATTTACGCAAAATCTTTCGCTCAATGCTTCGTG